>Ga0164241_10000344_pt1 | contig 93476 bp, 74 predicted proteins | sample OricomyardsoilBY_FD_108780 | JGI IMG/M metagenome (GOLD analysis project Ga0164241, IMG submission 108780) | Backyard soil microbial communities from Emeryville, California, USA - Original compost - Back yard soil (BY) | ecosystem: Environmental > Terrestrial > Soil > Unclassified | place: USA... | reverse complement strand
GAGGAGAACCCATGCGACCCCTGAGGACCGCGGCCCTCACCGCAGCCCTCGGTACTGCGTGCAGTTCGGCTTCGACCGCAATGGTGTCTCCGACGGGGCTCCACGCCTCCGAACATGGATCCGGAGCACCCGCTCATAGACATGCGCCGCCTCACGCGAGTCACGGCGCCGGAGGAGCCCACCACGCCTTCGCCGATGCGGATGCGTTCTCCCGAGTGTTCGACGATCCAGCACGGGACGAGTGGCAGCGCCCCGACGATGTGCTGCGAGCCCTCGAGCTCGAACCAGCGATGACCGTCGCCGACGTTGGAACCGGTACTGGCTACTTTGCCGTGCGGCTCGCTCGTGCCGTTCCCGAGGGTGAGGTGATCGCAACGGATCTGGAGCCGGACATGCTGCGCTTCGTCGGTGAGCGCGCGCGCCGCGAGCAACTCCCCAACGTGCGCACCGTCCTGGCCACTCCCACCGCGTCGGGCCTGGCCGCCAGTAGCGTCGACCGCATCCTGGTTGTGCACGTCTGGCACCATCTCGCTGAGCGCCGCGAATACGCGCGCCGCATGTCGGTTGCGCTCCGACCGGGTGGAAGCCTGTTCATCGTGGACTTCAGCCCGAGTGCTGAGCGTGGCCCGCCTGTGAACATGCGTGTTCCGGCCGAGGCAGTCGTTGCGGAGCTCGAGGGCGCCGGCCTCTCCGCCAGGGTGTCGCCGATCTCGCTTCCCGACCAGTACATCGTGGAGGGGCGCAGACGGCCTTGAGTCCTTCATGCCCTTCACCAAAATAGGAGCCCCACGCGACTGAATTCTGGGAGACAGCATTCGCCAAGGCACAGCTGGCATGGGGAAAAGGTTGGCATCGGCGAGCACTACTTCAGGCGCAATAAACAACTGGATGTACGCGAGTTCGTGACCATGGTGGTCGACCACAGCAACGGGCGATTGTTAGAGGTGGCTGATGGCCGTCGCGGTATTGATGCCGAGCACCCAGTCGCTCATATTCGAGGACGCGAAAACGTGCGCTTCGTTACCCTCGACTTGTGCGACCCCTACAAGCGCTTCGCCAAAGAGTTCTTTCCCAACGTGCAGCTCGTCGCCGACAAGTTCCACGTCTTGCGACTGCCGCAGCCCGCGCTCATGCGCTACCGCAAGCTCGCCGAAGACTGCCGCAACTCGCCGTACCTTCGCCAGCTCTTACTGAAACCGCGCCGTCTCGTACCTCGAAAGTGGCGCCAGCCGCTCTTCGAATGGCTCTGCCGCCACCCGTCGCTCTTTCGACCCTCCCCGAGCTCAAACCCCGCGCTCAACCCTGCTTCGCTGGCGCAAAGAAATCCTCGCCTACTGGCTCTGCCGCCTCACCAATGCCCGCACCGAGGGCTTCAACAACAAGGCCCAGCTCGTGAAACGGCGCGCCTACGGCTATGTCTCCTTCGAACACTACCGACTACGACTACTTAAGTCCTGCAGCGGCTGACCTTTTTTGGCCGGACCCACCATCAAGTGTGAAGAGCCAGAAAGACCGACGGCCCCGAGGATTGCTCCTGGGGCCGCTGTTTGTTTGGTGCTCCCGTCAGGTTGGCGACGAGAGAAAAATGGCTCCAGCTCCAGGACTCGAACCTGGGACCCGGCGATTAACAGTCGCCTGCTCTGCCAACTGAGCTAAGCTGGAATAGAACCGTGTTTTCCGCAGACTAGGCGGGCCACACCTCTGCGCAAGGCCCGCGCGGAGGGGGCGGACATTAGCTCCCGCGCCCGTATCGTCAAGGGGAATCAGGCACCTAGTGCCGCGCTTTCCGAGAGCCCTCGCCTCGGAGGGCCCGGTGCCGGGGCTGCTTCGAGCTACCTCGAAGACCAACCCAGCTTCATTCAAGGACACTGCCCGGTCACGATCGACGCCGGGCGCACTGACGTATTCTGAATGCTCGCGGCGTGCGTGACGGCGACCTCTTGGCCCCACGGCTCTTTCCATGTCCCAAATACGCCCCCGACGGTCATGTCGAAGGAGCCGTCGTCTGCGCAGTCCGCGTTTTCCACGCCGCCCCACGACCACGCGAGCCAGCCGATGCCTGCCTTCTGCGCTTGGTCGAGCAAGATCGAATAGGCGAAGGGCTCTGCGGAGCAACCACTCACAGCGTGTTGGGCGAACTCACCCACGATCAAAGGCATGCCGGCGGTAGTGGCTTGAGTGATCTCTTGCGTCAAGCGGATCCCATTTGGATCGTTCCACCACATGTGCACGCTGAAGAGAAGATTGTGCTCGGGGTCATGCGCGACGAGACCCTGCCAACACTCCTGCACAACGTTAATGTTTTGGCCCCAGCCCGGTGCATCGATGATCAATGGCAAAATCAGCCCCGTTTCACGGAGCCGCGTGATGGTCGTCTGATAAGCAGCTTGGAAAGCCACCGAATCAACGTCGCCATCCCCCGCCTCATTGGCGATATTGAGCAGCAGGCTCGCTTCGTGTTTCTTTATGACCGAAACCACGTCGGGGCTAACCCAATAATCAACCGCGGCGGGCAACTTGGTGAGGTCGCCGGTTGCGCCGTGATGCTCAATCAGGGGGATCAGATTTTGGGCTAGCGCATTCTGAATCGCCACATCTAGCTCGGCGGCACTTCCTTCTTCGTTCCATACGATGCGCACTACGTTCGCACCTGTCTTGGCGATCTCGCTAAATTCAGGATCACCATCCTTACCGCTCGACCACACAATCATCTCATTGATGCCGCGCAGCACGACCTCTTGGTTGCAGCGATCGAAGAGCTTCGCTCCTTGCACGCGAAAGGTCCCGACAACGGCGCCTGACCCGCCTGAGGGCCCACCGCCGTCCGAAGTCGTTCCGCCGTCCGAAGTCGTTCCGCCGTCCGAAGTCGTTCCGCCCACCGAACTCCCCCCGTCGCTCGTTCCCCCCGCCCCAGGTGCGCCGCCAGCACCAACCGGAGGGGTTCCGCCTGAGCTGGAACACGCAAAAATGGAGGCGCCGACTACAGAAGCTGCGACCGTCAAACAAGCTGGATAAGCTATTTTAAGCCAAGGAAGGAGCATAACGGGCTCCTTCTAACGGTCCGCCAGGCTCGCGATCTTCGCATTTTCGGCAGCTAATCTCGCATCCGCGAACCCGTTGCCCGTCAGGGTCGCAGATGGCGCCGAGGCGAACAGCCGAACCGCGCTGTGAAAACGCGATGAAACTGCGAGTAAGAGCCAAAGCCCGACTCGAGCGCCAAGCCGAGCAAGCATTCCGTGCCGTGTTCGTGCTCGATAGCTTCGACTAGAGCGAAGAAGCGCTCCAGACGCAGCTCGTTCCGATACTGAACGAGCTGTATGCCCATCTCGCGTCGGAATGCGCGACTCAAACGGTGGTCTGTGACCCCGATGCGCCGAGCAAGATCCTCTTGCGAAAGGTGGGGCTCGACGGCCAGGATTTCAACGCACTCCGCTACCTCACGCGATAGACCCGCCAGCGGCAGCGGCCACGTCTTGTCGCGGAGCGCGTGGAGTTGCGGCGCAATCAAGCTCGCAAACGCGGCGACAAGCTCCTGCGTTTCGGCCCGAAAAGGAGCCGCCGAAAGTCCGCCATCATTGTACAAGAGTCCGAGCGGCTCTTGGCCATCCACGACAGGCGTTTTGACGAACCAACCGCGCCCCACCATCTGGGTTCGATCGCTGCCGTGCGTCACGAGTGGAGCATTCTCAAACATCTCATAGCTCCGCTTTCCTTGCGCCAGATCGAGCCACAAAGCTTCGTCTTCGGGGTCCACAGCGTGGCGGATATTCCGCTCGTCAACGAGCTCGCCTTCGATGGTCGTCCCCACAAGCCCCGAAAGCCATCGGCCGCTCTTGCTCCGCAGAAAAAGAGCCGCCCGACCGAGCCCCAAGCAGCTTCGGAGCTCCCCAAGAGCTGCAAAGCCGAAGCCAAGCAGAGTCACGTTCTTGGGCAAGCGCCTCGAGAGCAGGAGGACTTCTTGAAGTTGCCCCCCGTGTACAGTCCCCAGCGTCGGCCGAATGGCAAGCGCTCCCTCGACCAGGCACCAATCCACCTCGCGCGTACCGGGCGAACCTCGTGGGTCCGAAGCGCTTGATGAAGACTTCACCTCACCAACTTACATTGGCAGAGCCGGCCGAGGCAGTCATGCGCGGAAGAGCCCTTTACTTAGCCGATTCGTCTGAACCGTAACGCTCGCGGTGGGCTGGTCTAAAAGGCAGGCTGCCCTCAAGGCGGGCCTTCCGCTCCGTCTGCGATCCACGTCCTCAAGATCTCGAGTTCATCCACTGTGAGCGTGGGGACGCCGTCCGAGGCAGGCGGCATAACCGAGGTGGTGCATTGGGCAGTGCTCGTCGGCGCGCAACCCGCGCTAGCCGCTGCTCCCTTCGCCTTGAGATACAGCCAACTTTCCTCGGGTTTGCCGGGCACGACGCGCCGGAACTGGCCGCCGTCGACGCTAGCTACATTGACGAGCGCGTCGACGATGTCTCGCGAGCTAATTTTCCCACCGAGCGAGAGGCCCGCGGTGGGTCCCGTTTCGGCGTGACAACCGCTACAACCATTTTTCGCGCTCTCGAACAAAGGCCTCACTTGAGTGTGGAAGAAACCACTCTCTACGGGCAAGGGTTCGTTTGGATCGGGCAACTCGTCCGGATCAAGGTCGTTCAAGATGATGTTCTCGAGCGTGTCCATCTCGCGGCATTGCGCCAGTAGATCCGCCTTGTACTTTGGGTCATCCAAAGTCAGCCCTTTGGCTACGCGATACTTCTCCCACACGTTGTCGATCCAGCCGTGGAGCTTCCAAAACATGTAGTTGTCGATGTTGGCGTCGTTGTTCCCCACGCCGTGGGTCGTATTCCCAGGCCGGACCCATTTGGCATGAAGATCAAAGTGCACTCCACCGGAAGCGAGCGCATCCGGTCGATTCGGTAAAATCGCGCCCGCGGTGCATTGAAGCCAAAAACCCAGCGCTCCTTCATCAGGGAATTGCGCCAAGTTCTCTGGTTCGTCGATCGCATCGCCTAGGTCGCCATTGGCCAGCGCTGCGGCACTCCACGGTTTCCAAGCAGCGCGCCACTGGGCGGGCACATCCTCGGCGCTCCTCGGGAAGCGCTCGAATCCAGTAAACTGCTCGATATGGTTCGGCCAAAGCTGCTTGAGCGCCAGAATCATGTGGCGATGCATCAAGAGGAACTGATAGCCGTCCCCGCCCGTTCGACAGTTTTGGTCTACGGGAATGAGCGACTTGTAGTCACAAATGCCAACTTTGGAACCGATGCCGCCGGCGTTGCAAGTGCGCACCGCGTGCCATTCGACGTGGACCGTTTGCCAATTGTGATCAGTAAGCCAGTCGAGAACATAAGGCTGCACCGTTAAGTCGACTAGGGTCGGATCGTTATTGCCAGGCGGATAAAATTCCGATGGGCCGTCCTGCATACTCGAATCGACGGGTTCGGGTTCGTAGCCATAGACGCAGTGGTCATAGGCATGATTCGCCCCGCCCGCGCCCGGCTCTTCGCCGCCACCCGTACCAGCCACGAGGCCACCACCGCCGACCGCAGCTCCGCCCGCCGAAGGCGAATTCCCGCCCGTATTTTCGTTCCCGAGCCCTCCGACCCCGACAGCTCCGCCACTCGGAATGGCGCCATCTCCGCCGACACCGGCGCCCTCCGTCCCCGCGCTAGAGAGGCCGCCTACCGACGCCGCACCGCCCGAGCCAGACGGGTCGAATGGACCTGTCGAACACGCGCCCAAGAGGAGGCCAACGCCCACTACTGCCCCTCGCCATGGAGAAGTTACATTTGAAGCGAAGAGGGACATGCGAAGCCATGCTCAAGCAACGAGCATGCCCAATGCACTCTCGAACCTGTTAGCAGCATGAAATGCAGCCAGCCCAACGCGCGGCTGAGAGCGGACCCAGGCTTCGGCACGGAGTCCATCACCCGCGGTCAGCGTATTTGCTGGTTGTGAGGCGAGAGTTACCGCTCAACCCTGATTTTTCCGGCTTTGCCGTTTCGGAGCTCTTCCGAACAAACCTCAGGTGCCAGAACCATGCCCGTAGACTCGATGCGCGATCTCGATCCCATCGTCACTCGGCCAAGTAGGGGGGCTGACTCCGATGCGAGGCTACCGGCATCTGACTGGACCCGTCTCTACTATCAGAGACCGTTCGAAGTTGAGCCGGAACTTGCCGACTAATATGACAAGTTTAGGCGCGGACGTAATGAATAACGTCCATCAAGCGCGTCTCGCGGGTGCTGCGGTTTTCGTAGGAGTGCTTCACATCCGCGCGGAAGAACACCGAATCGCCTGTCGAGAGCTCGTAGACGGCGTCAGCAACGCCGAGACGCAGCGAGCCTGTCAGGACCACCAGTGTCTCGGTCGTGCCTCGAGCGTGGGGATCGCTTTCATGAAAAGCTTTTGGTGCCAGGCGCAGTTCATAGACCTCGGTCGTCGTCGTCGCTCCACCTGGCGATAACAGGCGACTCTCGGTGCGACCGTCCGCGCTCCGCAGCGGAAGGGCATCGCCACCGCGAAGAACGAGCACGCTCGCTTCCGTATTCGAGCCGAGCAGATCGTGAAACGGTACCTCCAACCCAACCGCGATTTTCCATAATACCGCTAGAGTCGGATTGGTGCGCGCTCCCTCGATCTGCGACAGCGCCGCTCGGCTAACCCCGCTTCGAGCCGAGAGCTCGTCCAAGGACAAATCGCGATCCTGTCGAAACTTGCGCAGTGCGTCTGCGACTCGACGCGCCATCTCGGCCGCTCCCAGCTCGTCTCCCACCTCCGAGCTCGCGCGGGGACGAGTACGCGGCTTTCGATCGGTCGGCTCAGAGCTCACGGAAGAACGGGAAGACTTACTTCGGGGGTTGGGATTGGCCTTCGGTGCTCGAACCATCGGCCAGTTGCTATCATGGCTAATCCAGGCCCTCCAAACCGTGCCCGTCGAGCCTACTTCGCTTCCACCTTGCGTATTCGAGCAGTCCTTCAAGGGCGGCAGCTCAAAGTTGCCGGCTCAAAGGCGGGAGACGGCCTCCACGAGGGCGTCTATGTCCTCACAAACGTTGTAGGGGGCGAAGGAGGCCCGGACCGTGGCCTCAAGCCCGAGGCGCCGCAAAATAGGCTGGGCACAATGGTGACCCGAGCGAACGGCGATCCCCTCCTTATCAAGCGCCGCGCTGACATCTTCAGTGCGCACGCCGGCGACCACGAACGACACCACCCCCGCCTTGTCGGGCGCCGTGCCAATAATTTTGACTCGGTTGAGCTCGCTCAGCCTACGAGTCGCGTAAGTGAGGAGTTCGTGCTCGTAGCGCTCGACGTTCGGCAGGCCGAGCCTCATCAGCCAGTCGAGAGCCGCACCCAGGCCAGCTGCGTCCCCGATACTGCCCGTGCCGGCCTCGAAGCGAGCCGGAGGGGGCTGATACCGCGTCCGTTCGAAGGTCACATCGGCGATCATGTTCCCTCCGCCCTGCCACGGCGGCATCTGTTCGAGGACCTCTCGCTTACCGTAGACAGCTCCAATACCCGCAGGCGCAAATACCTTATGCCCCGAAAACACAAAAAAGTCGGCATCGAGGTCCTGCACGTTGGTTGCACGATGCGACACCGATTGCGCTCCATCCACGAGCACACGAGCACCGTGGCGATGGGCCATCGCCACCATTTCTTTAGCCGGAGTGATGGTGCCGAGCGCGTTGGACACTTGCGTCAACGAAACGAGCTTGGTGCGAGGATTGAGGAGCTTTTCGTACTCTTCCAAGATGATCTGCCCCCGATCATCGACGGGCGCAACGCGGAGGCGGGCGCCTTTCTCTTGGCACAGCATCTGCCAAGGCACGATATTGGCATGATGCTCTAGCCAAGTAATGACTATCTCATCGCCTTGGCCGACATGACATCTGCCGTACGTTTGCGCTACGAGATTGATGCCCTCGGTCGCTCCGCGCACGAAGATGATCTCGTCGACGGCCGATGCGCCGAGAAAGCGTCGCGTTGTCTCGCGCGCTCCTTCATAAGCATCGGTCGCGCGAGCGGCCAAGGTGTGGGCCGCCCTATGAATGTTCGAGTTCTCTCGCTCGTAGTAGCGGCTCAAGCGATCGATCACTGCCCTGGGCTTTTGCGTGGTGGCCGCGTTGTCGAGCCATACCAACCTGCGCCCATGAACTCGTTCCTCGAGGATGGGAAACTCGCGCCGAACAGCGCGAGCGTCGAGGGTTAAGCCGTGGCTCGCGCGCGGTGAACCCCTCCCGTCCAAACCGTTCTCTTCGGCGCCCTCAGCTTCGAACAGCGGATCGAACTCCACGCGTTCATCGAGCTGAACGAGTGGAAACCGAAGCACGTCCACAAACGCGGCAAGGACTGAATTGAGTGCGTCGTCTGACCGGTCCCGCGAACCGTCGCTCGGCTGAGCGGTCAGCATAGCGACGGGGACTTCGCCGCTCGAAACTCCAGGCGCCGGACCCGGCGTAGGGGTAAGCGGCTCCAAGCCGAACGCATCACCCGCCATCTTGATCATCGCCGCCAAGACGACGCTCGGCTCAAACGGCATGCTAGGTGTACCCGGTAAGGCCCCTAGTGCGGGACCAATACCGGGAGTCAGCGCAGGCATCGCCGTCAAGCTGGGGGCGAGCGAGGGCGCGTGCACCCCGAGCACCGTCTCGTACGGCACGCCCACTCCAAGCGCGAACAACGGATCATCCGTACTCATGATATCGGTCCACTTCGATTCCTTCGATGACGCCGAGCGCATCATGAGTCAGCGCCGCCGCCGAACAGTAGAGCGAAAGTAGATATTGTGCGGCACCGCGCGTGTTGATGCCCATGAGTCGAACCGAAAGGCTCGGACTCACTTCGCCCGGAACACCTGGCTGAAATAGGCCCACGACGCCGCGCTTCTTCTCGCCTGTGCGAAGCAGAAGAATATCGCTCTTGTTTCCAACCAAGTGGAGCTTATCGCACGGAATGAGCGGCAGCCCCCGCCAAGTGAGAAATGGCGAGCCAAAGAGGCTGATCGTTGGTGGCGGCACGCCTCGACGCGTGCATTCGCGACCGAAGGCTGCGATAGCCGCGGGATGCGCCAAGAAGAAGGACGGTTCCTTCCAAACGCGCGCGATCAGTTCATCTAAGTCATCAGGCGTAGGCGGACCTCTTCGCGGCTTCACGCGAAGCCGGTCATCCACATTGTTCAACAGGCCGTAGTTACCGTTGTTGATGAGCTCATCCTCTTGCTTCTCCTTGAGCTTCTCGACGGCCAGAGTGAGCTGTTCTTTGACCTGATCCATGGGACTGCGGAAGAGATCCGAGAGTCGGGTGTGCACCTCGAGCGTGGTCGTCACCGTGTTAAGCACAAATTCCCTTGGATTTGGCTGATAGTTAATGATGGCCCTCGGCAGCTCGCTTCCCTCATCGGGGCTGCATTCGACTCCAAAAGGCTCCTCTGCTGCGCGATTGAGCACATAGACGCCCGCTTCGACTGGCGTCCACGGCAGGAGTTGCACGAGCCAACGCGGCGTCGTCCCCGACCATTGCGGCGCAGTTTTGGTGGTGTTCGAAAGTTGGCGGGCGCTAGCTTCACTCAATCCGCGCTGGTTTGGATCCGTCATATTTCTCCAGGTCGTTCGCCACTCCCCGAGTCGGCGCGACAGACTCGTACCTACCTTGGGCTCGTATGTGAGCGCAACGATAGACGTAGTCTGCGCTCACTTTCATCCACTGAAGCGGACGCCATTCCCCGTCGAGCGGATGATCGACATCAAGTAGAAACGCCGTTCCTGGCCACGGCCTACGCCAGCACAGGTTCGGGGTTGCCTTGTGTCTGCAAGCGCTGGCGTTGATATTTGTCTCGCATTCTGGACAGATAGCGCCGGCCGGCGGAACGCCCATGATTTGCGACTTTTCTCGCGCATTTGCGGGGATTTTCTTACCTCAGATTGTCTAAAAATCCGCTTGTTGCGGGACAAGTATCTCGTACAATAGACACATGATTCATTCCTTGAAGGTTCAAGACGCGCTGCGCTTAATCGAGAATGGCTCGGTCGACGTCGTCGATGTACGCGAAGTTTCGGAGTGGAATACTGGGCACATCCCTGGCGCACGGCTCGTCCCGCTGGACAGCCTGAGGGCCGATCCGACCGCTGCTTTGCCCCGTGACAACGTAGTGTTCGTCTGCGCCAAAGGCGTACGGAGCCTAACGGCGGCCAAAGTGGCAGAAAGGCTTGGGCTCCAGCAACTCTATAACCTTGAAGGCGGAACGAGCTCCTGGGCGCGCGCCGGACTGCCCTTAGCGGTGGGCGAGTGATCGGGGTGAACGTTCGTTGGGCGGCCGCCAGCGGACCGCAGGCTTTGAGCAACGTCGAAGCAGCGGGGGAGGGTCATAGTAGCGAATCTGCGCTCGGATTGGCAGAAATTGTGGGCGGAAACTTGCGCCGCCTGCGCGGCCGACGCGGCCTTTCGCTGGAACGGCTGGCCCGCCTCTCCGGCGTCAGTCGGGCCATGCTCGGCCAAGTCGAGCTCGGACGTAGCGTGCCCAGCATCAATGTGGTCTGGAAGATCACGCAGGCGCTTCGCGTGTCGATTTCTTCACTGCTGGAAGAGAAGGCTCGCGTAGCGCGACAAGTGCTTCGCGTGGAGCAAGCCAAGCGCCTCGTAAGCTCGGACGGCTCGTTCGTTTCGCGGGCTCTCTTTGCCTCTGAAATCTCAAATGGGAACACCGAATTTTATGAGATCAGCTTGGCACCGCAGAGCCGGGAACGGATGGATGCTTACGCGCTCGGTACCCAGGCCAACTTGGTGGTTCACTCGGGCTGCCTCGAGCTGCTCCTCGAAGCCGACGCATACTGCCTCGGGCCTGGCGACGCGATCGTCTTCGATGCGGACGTGAGCCATTCCTACGAGAATCAGAGCAATTTACGCTGTCATCTGTATCTCGTGCTCAGCCGGCGAACGACATTCAGCCCCGTGTGATGTTTTTATAATATCCGCATGTCTATCTTGACAGACATGCGCCGCTTGGCTAAAAAGTCTTTCGTGAAGTGTTGTCGCTGCCAGCCGGGGTGTCTGTTCCCCTTAGATCGAGCGCAATAGTTTTTTTGTTTTTGATTGTGCTCGTTCGCTTCAAGTGCGCCGGGCCAGTCGTCTAGCTCGCGCACCAACGGAGCGAGTGAGCCCAGGGAGGCCATTCGATGCATATTGTCGTTGTTGGAGGTCGAGAGAGGAACGAGGTCGAGCTATTGCGAATAGCTCAGAGCCACGGTCACAGCCTGGAATGTCTCGATGGAGACGTGGCGGGGCGAGGGCTGGAAACGATTCGACACGCGGTGGCTCGTGCCTCGATCGTTATCATCGTTACGGAGATCAATAGTCATGGCGGCGTGCAGGCCGCCAAACGCGAGGCGCTGCGCTTCAAGAAGCGGACCATGGTGGCGAATCGCCTTTCCGGCGCTCGGCTGCGCGGGTTGTTCATTGCCCTGGCTATTCGAGCCGAAATGCCCACCTTGCGCGGCTCGCAAACTGAGCTTCGCGCGGACCGTACTGCCATTTTATGACCCGCTTGACCCAGGCTTAGACCGTGATTCATCGCCGAGTTTCGTCTCCCCAGCAGAGCCTCAGTGGCACTATCCGTGACCGCTGTAGTTTCGCGTTCCCCTCATCGAGGTGAACGCGCGTTTGTGGTCGCTTGAGGACGCTCTGCCTCAGCAGAGAAGTGCTCACGGAGACCAGCTTAGAAAGGGATGAAAATGGAACTTGGACGAAGTGCCCCGCGCACGCGGTGGCTATGGGCTTTGGTCATGGGCGCGGGTGCGAACCTGGCGGCTTGTACGGACAATTCGGACGGCGACGGGAATGGCGGCGAGGGCGGCGAGCCGGTCGCTGTCGGCGGAAAGGCGACTGGGAGCGGCGGGCGCCCCAATGTCGGCGGAAGCCCCAATACGGGCAGCGGCGGAAGGGCCGACAATGGCGCTAGCGCCGGCGAGTTCGGAGTAGGCGGAGGTAGCGCGGGTGAAGCGGGTGCCGCGAGCGGCGGCAACCTGTCGCCCTCCGGCGGCTCTGGCTCGGGCGACCCTGGCTCCGGTGGCGCCCTTCCGGCTTCACTCTACGTGAATGCTCCCGAAGATCTCACAGATGAGTCCGAGGTGGACTACGCGGATAACGAGCATGGCATTGTCACGGGCGGTCGGCTGAAACGTTGGACCAGTGACTGGTCCAAGCACAGACCAGCTCACGTCACTGGGAACCTAGTGCTGTTGCAAGTGGTCCCCCAGACTGTAACGAGCGCTTACAACATTCCCGCCAAAGAGGAGCTAGGCGTGTATTCGTACTTAGTCGGGGCCAATAGCTTCAACGCTCCGCGAGACAGCGGCTTCTCATCGTTTGAGACTGACCTGCCAGACGGCGCGAAAGCGGATGCCTGGTTTGCCAGATACGGCATCGACCCACGCGAGGACCTCATCGTCCTGACCTTCGAGCAGCAAGGAAATACCCAAAGCTCGATTGTGCAGTCTATTGGTCGCGCCTGGCTCTTCCTCAAATATTGGGGCGTTTCGGCTGATCATCTCGCGATCTTGAACGGCAGCGTGAACTATAACTCTAGGACGTACGGCTTCGATCTAGCTCTAGTCGCCTCCCATGAGTTCAGCGAGCCGCCCAGCAAGGGCAAGGTTTCAGTTCGAGAGCTTGGAGTGGACAACACTATTCTTTCTGTCCCGCTCGAAGAACTAATCGCGGTCTTAGACGAACGCGCCGCGGCTCCGCTCGAGGATGACGGAACTCGCATCGTTGATGCGCGCGGCGGAGCCGAGGCGTACGGACTATTGAAGGCCACTTCGACGGGCCAAACGACTTGCACGAGCTACACGGGCTCGGGCGCGAACGCCAAGTGCTCGACGCCCTTCGAAGGGCGAGTCAAGGGAGCGAAGAGCGTGCCTTGGACGCAATTTCTGGACAGCGCCGACAACGGCTTCCGCTTTTTTCCTAAGGCGACGGTCAAGACCCTGTTTGACGCGCAAAGTTCGTGGAACAACCAGGCAGAGCTCACCATTCAATACTGCCGCACCAATCAACGCTCTACTGTTACGGGCATCGTAGCCAACACTATTTTGGGATATCCAACCAGGCTCTACGAGACTTCGTTCATCGAGTGGGGCCATGCCTCGGCCGGTCCAGACGCTGAAGGGCTCGGAGGTGCCGGCAATGTGGCCGAGCCGAACAAGAGCTTGGTCTCGAGCGATTTTCCTTTCCGCACCGATCTAGATCACTTGACTGAGCACGCGGTCCTTCACCCGGATGACCTCGCGGCATATGTGCCGGGTGGCACGCTATCTACGCTCACTAAGCCGGTCACATGGGTCGACGGACCAAACTATAACCTCGAAGCCGACATCGCGCCGCCTCTGGCCAACAAATGGCCCAAGCTGAACCCAGCCGCCACGACGACAAAGCTGTCCATCAACGAAGATCGCGCCTATCTACGGCACGTCTCCCTCGACGAGCTCGAGGACTAAGCGCTAAAGCTGCCGGCCGGGAGAAGCAGTGTCACTATTTGCTCACTTCTTGCCGGCATTTTTACCAGACAGGAGTCTATCATGCCCGCAACATCCGAATTTCTGGAAGCCAATCAACGTTATGCGTTCGCCTTCGATAAAGGCACCTTGGCCCTGCCTCCGGCGCGCAAAGTAGCCATCGTCACCTGCATGGACGCGCGAATCGATCCCGCCAAGGCCCTGGGACTTCAAGAAGGGGACGCCCACGTGATTCGTAACGCCGGGGGTCGCATCCATGATGCTCTCCGCAGCCTCGCCATCAGTCAAACGCTCCTCGGAACGGAAGAGGTCGTAGTCATTCACCATACTGATTGCGGCATGTTGACCTTCACCGACGCGTCCATTCGAGAAAAACTGCGCAAGGAACGTCGCGCCGACGCCGATGGCGTCTCCTTCTTGCCTTTTTCCGATCTTGATCAATCCGTTCGCGACGATATCGCGCTCTATCGGGGCTCGCCCCTCGTCCGCCATGACGCAACAGTGCGTGGCTTTGTCTACGATGTAAAAACCGGCCGCTTGCGCGAAGTCAACTGAGCACTGCCTATCAATGACGGGTAGGGCCGGTATTCACGGACCCAGCCTCGCGTCTCCCGTGCCCTTCGAGACTCGACGGCAGGTCGCCGAGAGCGTCGGAGAGGGTTCGAGTGAGTACGGCCAGGCCGAAGGGTTTGACGAGGAAGGCAGGAGACGCCGCAGGCACGCTGCTCGGGTCCTTTTCGGAGCCGAAACCGAGCCCGTCGCCGCTCATCAGGATCATGGGACAGGTAAGCCCTCGCTCTCGAACTCGGGCGATCAGTTCGAGGCCGCCCATGCGAGGCATCGCCTTGTCGGTGAGCAGGACATCGAAGTTCACCGCCGCATCAATCAAGGCCAAGGCCTCCACCCCGTTGGTAACGGCAACGACCTCGAAGCCAAGGCCCTCAAGAAGCTGCGCCGTAGCCCTTCGCGCCAGATCGTGATCTTCAACCAAGAGCACTCGCCCCGACACGCTCGGCGGCTTACTGGCCGAACCGACGCTGTGTTTGGCTGGAGAAGGACTAGTTCGCTTCAACGAGATGGAGAAGGTCGTGCCCTCGTTGATTTGACTCGCAACCTCGATCTTTCCCCCAGCGCCCTCCACGATATCTCGAACCGTGGCGAGTCCGAGGCCTGTGCCTGAGCGTTTGGTGGAGAAGAAGGGAGCGAAAATTTCACGCGTCACTTCGGGAGGAATGCCTACGCCCGTATCCTCCACAATAATTAGCGCGGTGTCGTCGTTCTCGGCCGAGAGCAGAATGCGGAAATGGCCACCCTCGGGCATCGCTTCGCGCGCATTCACGGCCAGGTTCATGAACACCTGATCGAGTTCGGTTGGATCCACACCAACCCAGAGAGATTCCTCTGCCCCAATCAAAATTACCTCGATGCGCGCCCCCACCAGCCGCGCCAAGAGCGGCACGAGGTCAGACGCAACTCGAGCCAGATCGGCTGCCGGGCGGCCCTCGGTTCGGCTCCTCGAGAACGAGAGCAAGCGCGAGGTCATCAGGGTCGCGCTCTCGATGGCGCTATCGAGATCCCCTAGAACGCGCTCGGCCAGATTCGAATCCGCGCCCCGTAGCCGCAAAATATCACTCGATGCGCGCACAACGCTGAGCAAATTGTTAAAGTCGTGTGCAATCCCGCCTGCCATTCGACCAAGCGCTTCGAGCTTCTGAGCCTGTAAATAAGCCACACGCGCGCCGTCTCGCTCTCGAGACATGTTGAGCTCGCGATGGATAGAACGCACGCGCGCTTGAAAGAGCACCACCATCAAGATCGCCACCGCGACCACAGCCGCTGCCACCGCGATCGCCGTCACCCACGGTGCGCCGCGAATGGGTGGAGAGTGAAGCAAGCCACCCTCGACCAGATAGGTGAGCATCAAGATGGCCAAAGCCGACAAGACCGAGAAGAGGACCGTCGCAAAAGGCCCAAGCGTGGCGCCAGCCACTACCATGGCCAAGATCACGCTCGCGGCGGGCCCTACGTCCACAACCCCCGCCTGCGCAATACTGAGCAAGCCAGCCGACAAGAGCCCAAAGCACATCATCCACGCGCCAAGCCGTGGGCGCCCCATCCGCGTCAAGCCGAGCGCCAGCACGACCGCGACGCCGAGCGCACCCGTGGCTTGTATAAGCAAGCCCCGCGTTGACGCTGTCGGCACCCACATCGTGACGAACATGACTGCGTCGAGAACCAAAAAGATCGTGGCCACAAGACGCGTCAATTCCGCGCCTTCTCGCCGCATTTCAACAGAAGCCGGATCTTCTCCTAGTCCCCAATATTCCCGAGAAGCTAACTTCATGGTGTCGCCAACATGGTGAGCGGCTGCCCTGTGTCATTCACTACGTCGCGCCACAGCGGACCATAAGGGTCAACGCGATTTCGTCGCCCTGCGGCTCCCCCAATGGGTACATGCACGAGGCGATTATTCATGCGTCCGACGAGGCAGGCCGTTCGCCCAGACATCGCGGCGTGAACTGCGTTGGCGCCGAGCCGAGCACAATAGATTGAATCCGAAGCACAAGCGGGCAAGCTACGAATCGTATAACTCGGATCGATGTATTTGAGCGAGACCTCGAGGTCTGCTGCGGCAAAATACTTCTGAATCGCGGTGCGCAGAAAGATACCGATATCTCCGAACTTCTTGTTCCCGCCGGCGTCTATTCCCTCGCTCTCTACGTATTTTTGGCCAGCGCCTTCTGCGACCAAGACGAGCGCATGGCCTTTTTCTTCGATGCGCCGCTCCAGGCACTCGAGAAACGCGCCCTTGCCCTCCAAATCAAAGGGCACCTCGGGGATGAGCACGAAATCGACGTCATTGGAGGCTAAAGCCGTGTGGGCAGCGATGAAACCGCTGTCTCGACCCATGACCTTAACTAAGCCGATGCCGTTGATGGATCCCTCCGCCTCCGAGTGCGCTCCGTCAACCGAACGTTGTGCTTCACTAACCGCCGTCTCGAATCCAAACGATTTTTCGACGAACGAGAGATCGTTATCAATGGTCTTGGGAATGCCCACCACCGCGATGGAAAGCCCCCGCGCATGAACTTCGTCCGCGATGAGAGCAGCGCCGCGTTGTGTACCGTCTCCTCCGATGGTGAAGAGAATGTCGACGCCTTGACGCTGCAGCGTGTCGACAATTTGTTTGGTCTTGTCTCCCCCACCCCGCGCCGTCCCCAGGATCGTTCCACCCTGTTTGTGGATACGCGCCACCGTCTTGGGATCCAAAGGAACGAGCGGCCAAGGTGCGTCGGGCAATAGGCCACGATAACCGTAAGGCACCCCGCTCACCGAGCGAACCGAGTACTGATAGTACAAAGTCATCACAATCGAGCGAATGACGTCGTTGAGTCCCGGACACAGCCCTCCGCACGTTACGATCGCGGCGTGGACCCGACCTGGCGCGAAGAAAAGGTTCTCGCGCGGACCGGCTTTCTCTAAAATACCCCGCTCGGCCGTAGGTGAAGGGTCGTCGATGCCGTGGCTGTCAATATCGAGCAGAATGAATTCTTGCTCACTCACGAATGCGGGGTGAGCCTCTGTCGGTGCCGGGGGTAACTTGACGGGCGACGGGATACGACTCGGGCCGAGACGGCGGATCGCGAACGGGTTCGTCATCGGGCGCGAGGTTACCCCAGCCTAGGGCTCAGAAGATAGCCTCAGACCCCGTGCTCGCCGGAGTGTTCGCGCTAGCTCGACTCCTTTCATGGGCTCCGTTTCCAGCACGCACAAGGCCGAAGGCGGGACCTTTTCCACAGCATGGCGGTTCAGAGGCGCCGCATACCGAGCTGCGCCACGAGACGTGGCCTGTAACGCCTTTGATACATCTCGCTCAGAGTCATGAACATCATGACGATGAGCGGGCCATAAATGAGACCGACCACTCCAAAAGCGGCCAAGCCGCCCAAGATAGATAAGAACACGAGCAGGTCGTGCATACGCATGGCCGAGCCCATCATCTTGGTCTTAACAACGTTCTCGACCACGAAGCCTTGAGCCGTGCAAAAGAGAAAGAAGGCCAATGCCGGGCCCTGCTTGCCGAGTAGGTACAAATGAATAGACGCTGGGATCACCACCACCGAGATGCCAACCAAGGGCAAAAAGGCGAAGAAGGTCATAACACCCCCCCAAAGCACCGGCGACGGCAAACCAGCAACAGCCATGGCCAAACCGCCCAGAACCCCTTGAACCAAACTACCCAGGCCATTGCCTACAACCACGCCACGCGACACCTTCTTAAAGGTATCGACTAAAGCGGCATCTTCGTCATCCGGTAAAGGGGATAGGTCAAATAAGAACAGCTTCAGCTTCTGACCATCCATGAGGAGGTAGAACACCATCACCAAAATGATGAGCAGATGCACAGCGCCCGAAACCGCGTTGCTAAGAATCGCGCCTCCCCAACTAACGAAGATTTGGCGCAGAGAGCCGACGGTGTTGGACAGCCACTCAATGACCAGATCTTTCGGCAAGAACACGCCGAATTCGCGCAGTCGCACCAGCGCGTCTTGAATGATCTTCTCGCCGCCACCGGCCAGGAGTCCGGGTAAGCGGGACATGGCCTTAGTTGCATCTAGGCCTATGCTGTAAATGACGGCACCGACCGGGCCGACGATGCCGAAGGCTATAACCAAGGTTGATAGGAGCGCCGCTAGGAGAGTACGGCCTTTCAATTGAGTCCGCAGGCGTTCGTAGGGCCTATAGCTAAGGCCTACGAGGATGAAGGCTAAGACAAAGTCAGTCAGGAAGCTCGACAACACGACCGCAATGCCAACCCAGGTGGCAGCAAACAGCCCCGCGAAAAAAAGCGGTGCGAGTGCGTCGGGATCGAGCATCGCTACGCTAAGCCGCGGCGAATCGGCAATCGAGGTCCTTGCGCTGGAGCCTGGGGGAGGAGGAGCCTCTTGCGGATAGGCTGACGCGCGGCTCTCGCCCTGCGGCGGTTCCGAAGTTGCCCCGGCTCCGCCCGGCCGAATGGACGGCGGGCTCGCTTCGTCGCTCATAGTCTTTAGAGCGACGCTACCAGCTCGGCTCGCTCATGACGAGCGGCCCCCCACTTTACTTGAAAATCTCGTCGGGAACGAAGCAAGTGATGTTGGTCTGGACCCGGAAATTCGAGGCATCGGTCTGCCTCTCAGCGTGAAAGATGTCCATCGTGTACTGCTGACCCACGCTCAGCCCCAAGGTATCGAAGGTGATCGTACCGGTGAGGGGTTGGTGAAGTCCGCCTAGGTCGAGCGCAAGTTTGCCGTCTACGAAGATCCATAGGTCGTCGTCTCCACGGAAGCTGAAATTTTGCCCGAGCTGGTAGGTGAAGAGAACATGGCTTTCGGTCGTGAAATGGAAATTGTGCTCGCGACCCTCGTTGCCGAAGCCTTGGCCATCGATGGGAAAGAATTCCTTAGAATCGAAGGTGCCCGCGTCGAGTGGTAGCGAGCCGGGGATCTCGACGTTGACCCCTTCCGTGGAGTGATACCAATCGGCAAACGAGGTCGCCGAGGTGATCTCGGAGGTAGGAATCGAATCAAATACCCAGGTCTGGCACTGCGCCACCAAGCAATCGTCGTTGATGTCGTTGGTTTCGTCTTCTCTCCAACAGCCCGGCCCACTTACAACTCGCTGCTGTTTGCCGAGGCCAAACTTAACGTTGAGTCCGCCATTTTGGTCGGGAGCGCCCGTGAAAAGGACCGGCTTACGCGACGCATCGAGCGCGGCCAAAACCATTCCGCAGCCAGCGTCGTTCCAACCCTTATAGACCTCACCGTTATTGTCTTTGATCATCTTGGCGCTGATCTCGAAGTCCGGGTGCGCCGGGTAGGACTTGAAGTCTCGAAAGACGTCAGGCAACGCAGCGCCGCATTCCGATCCCCCGCTCCCCGTCCCATTGCCCCCAGTCGAACCCGTGAAATCGTCCCCCACAAAGTCATCGCTGCCGGTGTCATCTCGTCCTCGGCCGCCTGTCGGCCCGCCAAGGTCGTCTCCACCGTCCTGAGCGGGCTTAGGTGCGCTTGCGCCGCAAGCCAGGCAAATACCCGTCGCCGCCGAGGCTAGGATTGAAAAACGCAGAAGAGAAAGAGATGACGTCATTGAATAAGTTCCTAAGTTGGCAGCCGAAAGCCCAATCTATTGCGCTCAAGGCCGTTGGATTCCGGTCATTTTAGCTGAGTTTGTTCGCTCGTTGCGTCCAGGTAAACAGAACCCGAAATTCACATCCTTCGGCCCTAGCACACCACTTCGCGCCCGAAAATCCGGTGCGTTGAAGAACTCCGCCTCACTAGCCCCTTCTGCGAGCTTTTCTGCGGGGCTTAGCTGCGAGCCCAAACCTGCTATTAGCCGCGCGCGATGACGGCATCCGAGTCAGCCCCGAGCTCCCCCCCACCGGAGCCCCGACGAGCGGGCAACCCCACTCGCCAAGGTCTGGCCATCTTGGGCGCTAAGATCTTCTTTATCGTAAGTGGATTGGTACAGCAGATCCTGCTCGGAAGGGTCTTAGGCATGGGCGGATACGGTGCCCTTTCAACGGCGCTTTCGGCGTGCAGCATCGTTTATAACCCCCTCGTCCAGGCCTCACTCCAAGGCGTCGGGCGCGTCGTGGCTCAGGCCGAGCATGATCGCGAACAGGCCTTGCGGCGAACGCTCCGAGTTCATGCGGCTATCGCACTAGTTTTTAGCTGCGTGTTCTTCCTCGTGGCCCCCACGCTCGCCAAGGCCATCGGTGCCCCTCATCTGTCCAAAACGTTGAGGCTCTTGAGCTGCGTCCTTTTGGTCTACGGTCTCTATGCCCCCTTGATAGGCGCCTTCAATGGCCAGGGTCGCTTGCACCTTCAAGCGTTCTTCGATGTCCTGAGCGCCGCCTTGCGCTCCGTTGGCCTCGTTGTCGGCGCTTGTTTCGGATACCATTTCACTAACGGCACGAGTGAGGGAGGCGCTTTCGGCGCGTCGCTCGGCTTCTGCTTGAGCTCGAGCCTGGTCTTGATCGTTGCGGCTTTCGTTGCCGGAGTCGTTCGCACGGGCGGCCTGCCCGAGCCAGTTCAAGCCGAGCTGAGCCAATCCGAGCGCGACCAAGCCGAGCTAAGCCAAGCCGAGCGCGGCCAACTGGAGCAAAGCCAAGCCAAAAGCAGCCTGCCGAGTGCTGCCGAATACACACGGCGCCTGTTACCGCTCCTCTTGGGTCACCTGCTCTTGAACCTTCTGTTTCAAGCCGACGGCCTCCTCGTGCGTCGCTTTGCCGCCTCGGCAGCCGTCGCAGCGGGCTTCAGTGAGCTCGCCGCCGATCCGTATGTTGGAGCCTATCGAGCAGCGCAGCTCTTTTCGTTTCTGCCCTACCAATTGCTGTCGAGCATCACACTCGTGCTCTTTCCCATCCTGGCCCGCGCACAAGTCCGCGGTGGCAAGGCAGAAGTTGCCCACTATGTCGCGCAAGGCTCCAGGCTCGCGCTGGTGCTCCTTGGAGCGATGCTGAGCGCGCTGGTCGCGTTCCCCTCGGCGCTGGTGCGGCTCGTATACGGCGCGGACGCAGCCCTGCTCGGAGGCCCAACTCTAGCCGTGCTTGGACCCTGCCTCGGACTCCTGGCCCTCCTCGGACTCATCACCTCCTGCCTGAACGGCCTCGGTCACGAACGAAAGACCTTCCTGGCCGTAGCCGTGGCTGTGGGCTCGGTCCTAGCCATCAGCACCTTGGCCACGCGCGGCGTGCCCTTGGGCCCAGAGCTCTTGATTCGCACTGCTTTAGGAACCGGCGTTGGTCTCCTCGCGGCTACCCTGCTCGCCGGACTCTTCTTGTACCGCGAGGTCGGACCTTGGCTGCGGCTCGGCACGCTCTGCAAAGTGACGCTCGGCATACTCGGCGCAGGGCTCTTGGGGCGCAGCTTCGCCCCAGAGCGAGCCCTTGCCGTACTTTGGCTCGGCCCCGTCGTGCTCGCGCTCTATGTGGGCGTGCTGGTGGCGACAGGTGAGCTGAAATATCGAGAAATGCGGGAATTTTTGGCCCGACCGAGGCCAAAGCGCTGAGAGAACCGGCTCACCCGACTCAAGCTGAGAGCTTGGGTTGAATCGCCTCTCTCACAAACAGCTCCTCGAGTGTCTCGTGGCGCATAATTACCTCTTCGATCTCGGCGCCGTGCTCGAAGGCCTTCTTGAGAAGCAGATCGCGCTCCAGCGTCCCCTCGACCTCGAGCCTGAGTCGCCCATTTTGTTCATCGACTCGGTGGCCGCGAGTTCGACAGAACTCGACCAAGTCGGGTCCTGCGCCCGCGAGAACAACACCGATGCGCTGCGTATCGCGACGGAGCAGATCGCTTAACCGACCCTGAACCACAATCGTGCCGTGGCGTAGAATCGCCACCTCGTCGCACATCGTCTCAACGTCTCCGAGAATATGGGTCGAGAAGAAGACGGTGCGCCCGGCGCTCCGCTCCTCGAGGATCAGATCCTTGACCTCTTTCCGACCCACCGGATCGAGCCCACTCATGGGCTCATCCAAAATCAAAAGCTCCGGATCGGCCACTAAGGCCGCCGCGAGGCCGGTCCTTTGCAGCATGCCCTTAGATAGGCGCCGCGCGGGGCGGTCAGCCGCGTAAAGTACCCCCGTCTTCGACAGAACCTGCCGCACCCTGTCCCGGAGCACAGCGCCCCGCAAACCTGAGAGCCGTCCCGTCATTTCAACGAACTCGAAGGGGGTGAGGTAGGGAAAAATATAGGGATTCTCGGGCAGGAAACCGAAGCGCTTCCGCGACTCGAGCAGCGGCACCTCGATGCCGAAAATGCGGGCTCCGCCTCGTGTCGGGCGGATCAGGCCTGTCAGCATTTTAATCGTCGTGGTTTTGCCGGCGCCGTTGGGCCCCAAGAAGCCGTAGATACTTCGCTCGGGTACCGCAAAGTCGATCTCCCGAACCGCCTCGACGCGCTTTCGCCTCAGTCCGAGGTGGAAGACCTTCCCGAGTCCACTAACGTTGATGATATCCGCCACGATCCTATTGCTCTTCCGGCGTTTGCTTTTTAGCACGGTAGCGTGCATGAACGCGAGTAAGGGGGCACATGTTCCGTGGTAGCCCCCACGTCTCAAGGTTATGACACGCCATCCTTCGTCGAAAAACACCCGCTGGATTCCGCTCACGTCCCTGCCCGTTTTTTCCTTGCTCCGCCTAAGGACGGCATTCCCGCTCGCGCTGGTCGCGTTCGGACTCGTGAGTTCGTCAGCGTTCGCCCAAGAAGACGCCCCACCTCCGCCTCCGCTTCCACCCGCCGAAGGTGAGAGCGAGCCAGCCAGTGCATCCGCTGGAAACGTCCAAGCCGAGGCTGGGGCTGAGCCAGCGACTACGGATGGGTCAGCGCCGGTAGCTGAGCCAGCGCCTGTGGCGCCCCCGCCCAACTCAACGCCTCTCGAAGCAAACGCTAACAGTTCGGACCCCGCTGCCAATACGGCGCTGGGTACCGAATCGAGCGCAGCCGAACGCGAGCTCGCGGCATGGCGGCGTGTCCAGAGTTTGCGGGAGAGCTCCACCTTGTCTGGGTCGAGCGGTCTATTTCGCACTCGCATGGCCGGCAGCGGCGACCCAGGCACGTTTCGTCTCGCCTTCAACGGCTCCATTTTCTCACAAGGCGGCTTCTTGTGCGGCGAGGATGTAAACCCCTGCCTCGATCCGGTCACCGGCCAGCGGATCGAAGGAATCGACCATTCCAGCCGTGTTCAGACCTCGGTGACGCTGTCTGTGACCCCGCTCAAGTTCTTGGAGGCCTTCGCCTCTATTCGCAACTCGTCCTATTCAAACTCGACCGGACGACCCAGCGTTCTTCAAATCGTCGGCGACATGAACCTCGGTGTGAAGGCCTTCACACCCGCGGTCCTCGATAGGATTTTTACTTTCGGTGGAGAAGCCGAGCTCTATCTGCTCACTGGCACCGGAGGCGTCGGCCTCAGCGGCGGTTCGACTGGCTTCGCGATGCGCGCACTTGCCAGCATGGATCTCACCCGGAAAACCAATAAGGAAAATCGGATCCCGCTCCGCGCTCACTTTAATCTCGGTTATCGTTTTGATAACTCCGGCGCGCTCGTCAAAGATCTCGAAACAACCCCACCGCCCCAGGGGCGCGGTGAACCTATCCAACGCACCGAGCGCTTCGGCTTGAATATCTCGCGCGTCGATTCCTTCGAGATCGCCGTCGGTGCCGAGTATATTCACGATTACGTTCGCCCGTTCTTCGACTGGTCCTTCGATATTGCGGCCAATCGTCAGGGTTACCAGTGCTCGCGCTCCGGCGCAGCAGCGCGAGGCGACCTCTGTTTAGCTGATGGCGTGGCCTTCAACACCATGCCGAGCCGCCTCACGCTTGGCGCACGGGTCTTCCCTTGGCAGGCCTCGGGCTTTGTCGTTACCGGGGCCGTCGACATTGGCACGGGCGCAACCGCCGTATTCTTGGAAGAGGTTTTGCCGGAGGCCCCCTATAACCTTTGGCTAACGCTTGGCTACAACATCGATACGCGTCCACCAGAGCCCGTAGTGGTTGAAGTACCGGCCGCGGGCCCGCTCAACGAAGTGCCCGAAATGCGACGCTATGCCGTGGGTCTGGTGGTCGACGACGCTTCCGGAGCTGCCTTGCCAGGCACCTTGGTCCTCTACTCGGATCCGGGTGCGACGGGCATGGTGGCCAACTCCGAGGGCGCATTCCAAACCGCTGATCTCGGGCCTGGCGAGTACGTGCTCAAGCTTCAAGCAAAAAACTACCGCGAGGGGGAGTGCGTCGTTGTCATCCCTGAAGAAGTGGTCAGTTCTGAAGGCCCAGTGCCCGCGGAAGACCCGAACGCACCGCCTGCGCTGCCCTCTGCGACCCTCGCGCCGCGAATGACAGAAGAAGGGAATATCGAGGTACCCCTGACTTGCACGTTGAAAGAGCTGCCACGTGTCGGCAACGTCATCGTAGTCGTGGTCGATGCTGATACGGGAGCGGTCGTTAGCAACGGAAACGTCAAGATCACCGATCCGCTGAATCGTACCCTGGAGCTAGCTTCCGATGCTCAAGGTTCGCTTGCTTTCCAGAATGTTCCCTTCGGCACCGCAGAATTGACGACGGAAGCGCCCGGCTACTTGCGCGGCGTCATGCCAGTTGTGATTGATGCCCGTGAAGATCTCAAAGTGCACGTCGTATTGAACAAGCGACCCAAGCAGCTCGGCGTCAAAGTGCTACCGAAGGAGCTCCGTCTGCCGGCCCCCATCGAGTTCGTCGGAGATACTGACCAAGTTTCCCCGGGATCCATGGGTGTGGTCGAGCAACTCGCGACTCTATTGCGCGAAGACGCAAAGTTCGGCGTAGTCGAACTCGGCGTTCATTCAGACGACACGGGTCCAGTCACGGCCGCCCACCAACTCACTCAAGCCCGAGCCGAGTCTCTCAAACAGCTCCTCGTTCGTCTTGGTGTGAATGAAGCGACACTCGAGGCCAAGGGCTACGGTCCGGACAAGCCGCTCGCGCCCAACACCAGTGACGAAGCGCGCGAAAAGAACAGTCGCGTCGAGGTCACTCGGAAGTAGCCACATTTTCCCTCGATCAGTTCGGCCCTTCGGGCTTCGGTCGCCCGCGCTCCAAAAACAATGCGGGCAATCGAGGCCGCGCAGCTTCGGGTGAGAAGCTTCGGGTGAGAAGCTTCGGGTGAGACGGTAGCCCCGTTCACGAGAACGGGGGATCTCAAGGCAGGCAAATGCCCCTCAAGGCTTACAACTGCCGGGGGTGAACTGCACGACAGACGAATCAGCGCAGGCCTTGCACGCGTTCAAAAACGAACGCTTCTCGCTCGAGGGACAAGGCGCTTGAATGCAGCGAACCCCGGTGTCGACTACGCCGCACACCGGCGCCTCGTACTCTGAGCACTTCGTGTTCCGAGGTCCAGCGCAGCTCACGCTGTCTGGCTTGCGGAAGCGCAAGACAAAACGGTCACTCGTGCCCCGCCGCTCGCCTACTGTGCGTGGCGAAGCGCTCCAATCGCGCGTATCGCTGGGATTCTGAAGAAAGTCGCCTTCCGCCTCGAGTAGGAACCCCGCCTCTTGCACCTCGTGAATGACGATCGACTTCTCGATTCGATGCAGGCTCTCGACGTCGTCAAGCCCCGTGCCCGCCCTCGCACTGTGGTCCACGAGCCCAAACACACCGCCCGGTCGAAGAGCGCGGAAGATACTAGCGTTCATCTTGGCGCGGTCCGTCTTCATCCAAACCGTGTCGTGATAGAAAAGGATGAACAGAACGGCATCTAGATCTTTTGCTTCGGGGGGCAAAGGCGCCTCGAAATCACGGTCGACTCGGACCACGCCCTGCATCTGGGGCAAGCTAAGCCGCTCGCTCCATGGTTTCTCGGCGAACCGCTGCAACAGAAACGGGCTATTTTGCCCGTAGACCAGGCCAGTGGGGCCCACCACGCGCACAAGGAGCTCTGCTGTATACCCGCCGCCCGCCGCGAGTTCAGCCACGCGCTGTCCTGGAGCGACTTCGAAGAAGGTCAGCATCTCTGCCGGGTGCCGGCCCGCGTCGAGAGCTCGATCAGCCTCGCTGCGTCCGTCCGCTGCGACGGCCTCGCGAATGGCCGCCTCAGGAGTAAGAGCGGCAGCCTGAGCCTCTCCCTGTTCGCTAACACCTATTCCTCCGCCAATTGGTGTGTCGTGCGCTGTGGGCGGCGCAACCTTGCTAGTCGCGCCAGACGGTGCACAACCGTAGCCTAGCGCGATCGCCAAGCCTAAGATGGGCGCGCCGGAGTAAAACGAGTCATTCCACTTTGCTCTTCGAACCTGAGGTACCCGAGTTGTCATTCGCTCCGAAGCTTGGGGGCCGAAGCGCGCGTTGACAACCCGCAACTCTAGTCAGAGCAGTGAATCAAGCAGCGGCTGTGAATGAGCAGGCCCTGACAGCAGGGCCTGTTGACCGAGCTCAGTACGACTCTTTGATGTGAACACGGCCGCCGAACCCGCCGCTGTCAGGAAGTACAGAGGTGGCGGTACCCGAGTTTGTTCGGGCCCAAATGCTAACGGTATGGGAGCCTGTAGAGAGCCCTTGAAAAATGGCCCTGGCGGTCACGAACTGCGTGCCAGCCGCGCGCAGCGCCGCGGTATTCTCGAACGTGCCTGCCAGATCGTCGATTCGTAGCTGAAAATGAACACCCGACGCGCCAACGAAGGTGCTGACGCTCACGTTGCTATTCATCTCGAGCTCGATCGTCGTTGACGAGGCCGACTTGGTGAACGTCCCCACGTTGTTAATTTTTTGGTAGCTGGTGGTGGCAGTGGCGAGGTCCGATTGGTTCAGGCTCGAAGAGATCGACCACCGCGAGAGACCGCCTGGGCCCGTAGGCCCAGTGGGACCCGTAGCACCTGTAGCGCCCTTCGCTCCCGTTGCGCCGGTGGGGCCCGTTGGACCTTGCGCTCCGCCTGGTCCGGTTGCGCCCGTGGCGCCCTTCGCCCCGGATGCGCCCGCAGCGCCGGCGGGGCCCGTTGGACCCGTTGGACCCGCAGCGCCTGCGGGACCCGTGGGCCCTCTTTCTCCCGCCGCGCCTACAAGGCCCGAGGAGGGCCCGACCCATTGTCCTTCGCTATCGATGACCTGTTGGCCACCGACCGATACCGACGTAGGCGTAATATCCCCAACAACATTATTGGAGACGAGCGCGAACGGAACGCTGACCAACGGTTGCCTCGGCGTCATCTCAGCGTCGTCACCGACGGACACTCCAAGGTAGAGTCCTTGCCCATCGAAAACGCTAAGGTCGATGGGCGTAGTGGTCCCAAGCCGAGCCGAAAAGTAGCCATCATCGAGCGATAACGACTGCTCTTCAGACCATAGTGGTGCCTCCGCCGTCGCCGACGCGTAGACGGCAAACTTGAAGTTGACCTCGCCTTGCTTCGGAACGCCGCTCGCGTCGAACAGCCGTCCTTGCTGGTTCAATTGGGAGGGCACGAGTGCCCACGCCCCGCCTGTCCACAGGACACCCATCAAAGCCGCTGCTGCACCAAAGTTGAGTTTGCGTTTCATGCTCATGCCTCTTGCCCGTTCCATCGCCATCCACAGCGCTAGTCGCCCTCAGTCGTAGCTACGAGCCCCGCCCGAAGCTGAAAATTCTCTGATGTTAGGACCCCAAGCTCGCCATTGCCGCCCGGTGTTTCGCCGACGGTAAGGACGAGTACATAGTTGGGGCTTTTCATGCGCGCCCCGAGGGACACTAGCGCTCCGCCTGGTCTGCCGTTCACGCCCGGGTCAACGCTGCCGCCAGAGCCCGGCGCCGCGCCAGAGCCCGACGCGCCGGAGCCATTTGCCCCGCCAGCGTCCGAAGCTCCAGAACCACCCCCGCTGCCACCGGCACCGCCGCCGCCGCCCGTCGCGCTTTCACCACCGCTCGGGCCATTCGTGCCACCCGAGTTCTCGCCCGCACTCGCACCCGAATCATCCGGAGAGCCAGCAAGATTCTTACCTCCGCTACCGGAATCGTCCGTGAAGGTCAGCCCTTCCACGCATGCGGTTGGCAAGACAGCAGCGAGCATCAAGCCCAGGAAAAGGCTGCCTCGGCTTCGCGAGGCCATCCTGAGCAAACTCACGCTGCCAGACGACGTCCATGACGCATGAACTCGACGATCGGATCGGCGGGGCGAAGGTGAGGCCACACAGGCAGAGTATCTGGGCCGGGGTGGGAGCGTCAACTCCAACTCAGCACACTTTCGGTGTGTGCAAGCTTTTCTGTGTTTGGTTCGTTCTGTGTGTTCGCCGGCTCGTGCAGCGCTGAGTGACCACGATTTGAGCAGGCTCTGACTGCGCGCTAGTTTTAGTCAGCCCAGTTAAGCCAGGTAGCCGTGCCGCGCGCGGGCACACCACTGGAGGTTTCCCTAACGGTTTCCGATGGTTCAGTGCACTTAGTTCTAACACAGCCGTTCCAACGCATAGGCTGAGTCGGTACGGGGTAGAGACGACTCAGCGCCCGCGCAGAAACGCGCTGGCCTCTGTCCTGCCTAAGGCTCCGACGCCCGGGGGGGAGTCGGTTCGACAGGCTCCCTGCCCAGGAGGGCTTGCAAGGCCTGACTCCGCGAGTCGACGGGGCCCACCAGGTCAACGAGCTTTCTTAGATTGTGTCGCGCTTCGCCGAGTGCCCCTGCGGAGTGGGTCAAGACGGCGAGATTATAACGAGAGTCGGCATGCCGAGGCTCAATACGAAGCAGTTTGAGATAGCCCTCTCTTGCCGCATGGTACTTGTCTTCCCGCTGGTCGATCAAAGCCAAGTTGTAGAGGGCATCTACCTGGTCGGGGTCTTGCTGAAGGATCCCTTGACACTCGCGCCTCGCCAAGACGAGATCGTTTGCACGAAAGAATAACAATGTCATCATTATACGGGAGGCTGCGCCGCGACCTTTCGCCGTAGCCTCGGCGAGCCGGAGAGCAGCTACCGCATCGAGCCTGCGCTGATAAGCAACGTAGCCGAGCGCGTAGAGCGCAAACGGATCGTCTGCATTGATGCGGAGCCGTTCCTCGGCGAGCGCCGAGGCTTCATCGAGCCGCTCCATTCGAGCGTACGCTTCGGACCTAAGCCCCATCATCTCCCCATGCTCTTCGCAACTCGGCGCTCCATCCATGATGGCGAGAGCTACTGCATTCTGTTCGAGATCGAGCGCCGCGCGGACTTCCGCGCTCACACACGAACAAGCCCCCCTTTGGGCACCACAACGCTCGGCAAGCGCCCTTTCCAGCGTTCGAAATCGGGGCTGGGCTAGCTTGGCTGCCAGCGCCGGGTAGCGTGGCACCGCCTCGGCGATGGGTAGAGCCCCCTCGGAACGCATTCGAAGCCCGAGCAGCCCGCCGACGACGACCACCAAGACGCCTCCCGCAAGGAGGAACTGCTTCACTGTGCTCTGTGCCGAACGCCGTCGCATCCTTCACGCGAGCTTACTCAAAGCGCTACCGAAGCGCTATGCCAGCAGCAATGGCAGCGAGCTGCCTCCCGAGCGCCTACCCGAGGTGGGTTCACGCCGGGCGGCGCTCGCTACAACCGTGACCCCGGGGCACAGGCCGCCAGGCAGGGCACGGAGGCCCCATCACTTCATGTCGAATCGATCGAGATTCATTACCTTCACCCACGCCGCGACGAAGTCGTTCACGAACTTCTGTTTGGCATCGTCAGAAGCATAAACCTCTGACAGGGCCCGAAGCTGCGAGTTCGAGCCGAACACGAGGTCCACCATCGTCCCGCTCCACTTCACTTGCCCCGTTTTAAGGTCCTTCCCTTCGTAAACTTGAGGATCCTTAGCCGACTTTTGCCACTCGACGCCCGACGCCGTGAGGTTCACGAAGAAATCATTGCTCAGCGTGCCGGGGCGGTCCGTGAAAACTCCCAGCTTCGAACCATCATGATTTGCGCCTAAGACACGCATGCCGCCGACTAGGACCGCCATTTCAGGAGCCGTGAGAGCCAGTAGATCAGCCTTATCGATGAGCAACTCCGGCGCGGTCCGCTTCTGATCGGGCCCGACGTAGTTTCGGAAACCATCTGCGGTTGGCTCAAGAACGGCAAACGACTCGACGTCGGTCGCCTCTTGGGTTGCGTCCGTCCGTCCGGGTGAAAACGGCACCTTTACTTCGTAGCCGCCGCGTTTGGCCGCGTCTTCGATAGCGGCTGATCCAGCGAGGACAACCAAGTCTGCCAGCGAAACCTTCTTGGCGCCGAACTTGGTCTGAATGCCCTCCAACACCGGAATCACTTTGGCGAGCTCGGCCGGTTGGTTTACGGCCCAATTCTTCTGCGGAAGCAGGCGAACGCGCCCCCCATTCGCTCCGCCACGGAGGTCGGTGTCGCGATAGCTCGAGGCCGCAGCCCAGGCCACGCGCACCAGCTCTCCAGTCGAGAGCCCCGACGCCAAGATCTGCTGCTTGAGGGTTTTGAGTTCGCCCTCACTGAGGCGCTTCGCCTCCGCTTTGGGCACAGGATCTTGCCATAATTGGGCTTCAGGCACCTCCGAGCCAAGCAAGCGCACAGCAGGCCCCATGTCGCGATGGGTCAATTTGAACCAAGCGCGCGCGAAGGCTGCCTCGAATTGGTCTGGATGATCCAAGAACCGCTTCGAAATTTCGCGATACTTCGGGTCCTCCTTGAGGGCGAGGTCCGTAGTAAACATCATCGGTTTGTGAGTCTTGCTCGGATCATGCGCGTCGGGAACCGAGGCCGCAGCGTTGCCCTTCGGGGTCCACTGTTGAGCCCCAGCCGGACTCTTGGTGAGCTCCCATTCATAAGCGAAAAGGTTCGCAAAATAGTCATGCGACCATTTGGCAGGTGTCGACGTCCACGCGCCTTCTAGGCCGCTCGTGATGGTGTCTCCGCCCTTACCCGTGCCGCACTTGTTCTTCCAGCCGAGCCCCTGCTCCTCCAGCGGCGCAGCCTCAGGCTCTCGGCCAACGCAGTCTTTGGGGCTCTTGGCTCCGTGAGCTTTACCGAGGGTATGGCCGCCCGCGATGAGAGCGACCGTCTCTTCGTCATTCATCGCCATGCGCCCAAAGGCCGACCGAATATGGTGCGCAGCCGCGAGCGGATCTGGCTTCCCGTTCGGCCCCTCGGGGTTCACGTAAATGAGGCCCATTTGCGTGGCGCCAAGCGGCTTCTGTAGTTTGCCGTCGCTCGAAAAGCGCTCGTCGGCTAGCCACACCGTTTCGGGGCCCCAGTTGATGTCGGTCGGTTCGAAGACGTCTTCCCGACCGCCTCCAAAGCCTAACGTCTTAAAGCCCATCGATTCGAGAGCAACGTTGCCGGTCAAGACCATCAAGTCTGCCCACGACAAGCTGCGGCCGTACTTCTGCTTGAGGGGCCACAGCAGGCGCCGAGCCTTGTCGAGGTTGGCATTGTCGGGCCAGCTGTTGAGTGGGGCAAAACGGATGGTCCCTGAAGCGGCTCCGCCGCGTCCGTCTGTGATGCGATAGGTGCCGGCGCTGTGCCAAGCTAACCGAATCATCAGCCCCCCATAGTGCCCGAAGTCCGCGGGCCACCAGTCTTGAGAGGTGGTGAGGGTCTTTTCGATGTCTTTCTTGACTGCCTTGAGGTCTAGCTTCGAGAACTCTGCCGCGTAGTCGAACTTGGCATCGACAGGGTCTCCTTTAGGGGCATTTTCCTTGAGTACGCGCAGGTCGAGACGGTTCGGCCACCAGTCGCTATTCGTGTAAGGATGGGCGGCACCCTTATCTTTGTAGGTGGGCGTGTCCCCTTGCATTTTGGACTCGTCTACGGTCGCAGTCAGCGGGGCTGGCGTTTTAGCGGCAGGCGGCGGCGAGGCGCACGCGCCCAAAAGTCCAACCCAGCAAACGCTAGCCGTCGTCCGGCGCACCAGCTCAATTCTACGAAAATTCCCCATCACCAGTTCTCCTCTCAACTCAAGACGCTCGCGCTAGCTCACAAAGAAGCAACCTCACAAAGACCCCACTTGTGGGCGATGTGTCACGAACTTCGGCGACGATGCCGTGCCCATCCGGCAAAGTCCATTCGACCCTTGTTATCGACCGTTCACTCCAAATGAACGTCGACTGACTTTCGAGCCAGTCCGCGCGCGGTGCGCACAATCCGCGAGCTTCCGCGGACGCTTCTAGAAATATCAGGCAAGAGCGGATAGCTCTTGGCTACTTCTTCTGCTCGGGCGCTGCACTTCGGTCTGCACTCGCCGTTCCAGGAAGTTCAGGCCCGGGCGCCTCCCCTTTGGGCTCAGCTCCGATCTCAGCCAGAATCCGCTCCACGTTCAGGCGATGATCCTCGCCATGATCATAAACGAAGCGCAGCTCCGGGACCTTACGCATCCGGAGCGCCGCAGCGAGCATTGAGCGGAGCTGGGGTGACAAGCGCGTCAACGCGCCCATAACCCCCTTTTGGGCCTGCTCACCGTTATCGCCAAACATGAGCCGAACGCCGATGGTGGCAACCCCTAGATCGCGGCTGAGGTTGACATTTTCGACGCCTAACGCGGCGAGGCGCGGATCCCCGATGGATCGCGCCAGCGCCGCGCTCAGGTGCTTCTTGATCGTGCCAGCCAGACGCTGACCGCGAAGCCCTTCACTCATAGGCTCTGCTTAATATGCTCTACCTCGAAGACGACAATCACATCGCCAACGTGGATCTCTTCCATATCGAGCAAAGAGATACCGCACTCGAAGCCTTCCTTGACCTCACGCACATCTTCCTTGAAGCGCTTGAGTCCAGAAACCTTGCCTTCCCAAACCTTCTCTCCTTCGCGCATGAGGCGCGCGCCCGAGCCGCGGCGAACCGTACCGTCGATCACCATGCAACCTGCGATCGTACCGGACTTGGAGGTGCGGAAGGTCTGACGAACTTCGGCTTGGCCAATGTCGTTCTCGACCAACTTCGGGGCCAATAGCCCTTCCATGGCGAGCTTCACGTCATCGAGTAGGTTGTAGATGATGCTGTATTGACGGATCTCGATGCCTTCACGCTGGGCCACCGTGAGGGCCTTGCCCGCAGGTTTGGCGTTGAAGCCAAGGATGATAGCGCCTGCGGCCACCGCCAAGTTCACATCGTTCTCGGTGATGGCACCTGCGGCCTGGAGTACGATGCTCACCTTAACCTTTTCGGTTGAGAGCTGTTGAAGCGAATCGCTGACAGCTTCGGCTGAGCCGGCCACGTCTGCCTTGACGATGACCTTCAGTTCGAGCTGCTCCGACTCGCTCATCAGTTTGGCGATTTCGTCGAGCGTGCGGGGACGATTGCCAACGGATGGAGCGAGGCTCCTTCTCTCTTTGACCTTGCGGGTCTCGGCGATGGTTTGCGCCGACTTGAGGTCTTTCATGGCATAGACATGATCGCCCGCGCGCGGCACCTCGCTAAGCCCAACGATAGACGCCGGGCCACCAGGGCCAACCTCTTTCAAGTTCTGACCACGCCAGTCGAGCATGGCCCGAACCTTGCCGAAGCTTGCGCCAGCTAGAATCACGTCGCCGGCACGCAAGGTTCCGTCCGTCACGAGCACAGTCGCCACGGGACCGCGCCCTCGATCGAGTTGGCTCTCAATCACGATACCCGAGGCCGTCTTGTCTGGGTTTGCGCGAAGCTCGAGCATCTCCGACTGAAGCGCAAGTTTCTCGAGCAGTTCATCGACACCGACGCGCGTCTTGGCTGATACTTCGCAGAACAAAGTCTCGCCACCCCACTCTTCGGGAACGAGGCCATGCTCGGAGAGCTCACGCCGAACGCGCTCAGGTTGCGCGTCGGGCTTATCAACCTTGTTGATGGCGACGATGATGGGCACGTTCGCCGACTTAGCGTGACTGATAGCCTCAATGGTTTGCGGCATCACGCCGTCATCGGCAGCTACTACAAGGACCACAACATCGGTGGCTTGTGCGCCTCGCGCTCGCATCGAAGTAAAGGCCGCGTGGCCAGGAGTATCGAGGAAAGTCACTGGCCCATGGGCAGTTTCGACCGAATAGGCACCGATGTGTTGGGTAATTCCACCCGCCTCGCCTGAAACCACGTTCGTCTGACGAAGCGCGTCCAGTAGGCTGGTTTTACCGTGATCCACGTGACCCATGACGGTCACGACGGGTGCTCGCGGCCGAAGCAGATCCGGATCTTCTTCTTCACCCTGACCTTGAGCTTGCTGAAGCTGCGTCTCCTCACTAATCGCTACGTCTTCAACTTCCCAACCGAACTCGCCAGCCACGATTTTTGCCGTGTCGGGATCGAGCGTGGAGTTAATGTTGATGCCGGTCATGCCGAGCTGAAATAGCTTACGGAGCAGATCGGTGGCCTTGATGCCCATGTTGCTGGCCAAGGTTTGCAGCAGTACGGATTCTTCGATCCGCACTACCTTCTTGTGCGCCGAGCGCTCCTTGGTTACCGGTGCACCTGCCCCACGAGCTTTGCCGAACGAGCCAATGCCTCGCTGCTTGTTGCCGCGCTGGAAGCGTCCACCGGGCCCCATGGAGCCGGGAGGGCCGCCCATCGGACCCGAAGGGCCGACCGGGCCGCGCCTGGGACCACCTGCCGCACCTGGCGGCGCTTTAGCGTCATACTGCACGCGCCTCGGAGCCGCGCGGTGATTCTGCATAGAGACGCCTGGGCGACCTTCCCAAACTTCGATGCCTCGCTTCGGCGCAACCGAAGGCGAAACACCAGCAACGCCACCTGCGCCCGCCGGACCGGGTCCGCTCGCTGGACCAGCCACGGCGCGAGTCGGCCCGACCGCGGGTGGAGCAACATTGGAAGGCACACGACTAGGCGCTTCCTGCTTGGGCGAAGCAACAGGAACGGGGGCGGGCGCTTGATTTTGCATGTTTCGGAAGTTCTCAGGTTCTGACGTCGACGGAGGCTCGACCGCCGGAGCAGTACGAGCTTCTTCCACCGCGACAGACTCCGCCTCGGAAGCTCGGGGAGCTACCTCGACTGCGGTAGGCACCACAGCCGCTGGGGCAGGTTCGTTAGTCTTTTCCGTGTGCTGTTCGACAATGCGAACGTCGCTCGGAGAGACTTCCTGGGAGTGAACCTCGCGCACGATTTCTTCAGCGAATGATGGAGCAGAGACCTCCGGCGGCACGAATGCTGGTTCAGCCACAGCAGCCACAGGCGTGGGCGCGACTGCGCGTTCCTGCGCTTCACCGTGCGGTTCTTCACTCGAGCCGTCGCTAGCCTTGCGACGCCGAACGACCACACGACGCTTCGCGCCAGTGTCTTCAGTTTCGACGCCCGCTTTAGGTGCGTCACCCGACAACTGGCGACGAACGCGAACTTCATCCTCCGGCGCAACAACACTCATGTGGTTGCGCACATCGCTGACCCCGAGAGACTCGAGAGCCGAGATGAGAGCTTTGTTGTCAATTTCCAATTCGCGCGCCAATTCATAGACACGCCGCTTGCCGCTCATTCAACCTCCGTGGTCGAGCCCTGGCCCGACTGGTGTTCCCTTTTTTTTCCCCTCGGGACGGTCTCCGGGGTCAAAAGGGCCATGGCGATAGCGCCAAAAAGCTCTTTCGCCAAGCGCTGATCCAGGATTGCCAGTACAGCTAGTTCATCCCGTCCAAAAAAAGCGCCCAATTGCGCCTTATCTGCCCAAACCAGAACGTCACCTCTGGACACAGCTTCTAGTAGCCACGACTCGCGGGCCGCGGCCTGGGCATCCCGAGCGAGCACAATCGCCCAGGCTCGACCCGCTTTCCACGCGTCTTGAGCGGGGGTGCTCCCCAAAGCTGCAAGCTGCCGGCGCCGGGCAGCCCCGAGGAGCTGGTCCATTCGCACGCTTGCCGCGCGCCTCAAGAGCTCAGCCGCATCCGCCGCGCTGCTCGAGACGGGAGCTCGAAAACTCCGGGCCAGACCCGTCGGCAGGCGACCCAGACAGGCAGGGCGAGCATGGATCCACGCCCCACGGCCCGGGGCCGTACCTTTGAGGTCAGGCACAGCTTCCCCCTCGGGGCCTAACACCCAGCGCACGAGCACCTCGGGCGACTCCTTCTCACCGCAGACAGCGCAAGTACGAACGGATTTTGTCGATCCCATTCTTGCCTTTGCGCTGCCTCGTGGACTAATCAAAAGATAACGAGCGATTAGGCGTCGTCGTCTGCAATGAAGCTGCTCTCTTGATGACGCGCCGAAAGGGCGCGCTGGCGGAGCAACTCCGGCAGCTCGACATCAATGAACTGAACCGAGGCATCGTGCACCTCTTTGGCCTTGGCTGGATCCAGCCCGGCGCTCTCAGAGAGCTGCTCGATCGTGGCGTGAGCTACCTCGCGCACTGTGCGGAAAGAGGCTTCCTCGAGGAGCTGCAAGGTGCGAACCCCTACTCCCTTCACCAGCCGGAGCTTGTCGCGCTCTCCTAAAGGCGAGAGCGAATTGCGGGCAGCCTCAACACGCTCAAGACGCAGACGCTCCATCGATTCGAGCGCGCTCTTGCGCAGTGCGTCAGCACTTTCGGCTAAATCGATGCCGTCAACACCGAATAGCTCCTCCGTACTGGCTTCGGCCACTTCCTCTAGCGCCCGGAAGCCGAGCCGATAGAAGGAACGCGCCATCTCGTTGTCCACGCCATCGATCTCTCGCAAGGCGCCGAGGGCCTCTTCTTCGATTTGCTTGAACTTGCTCTCGCTAATGATGTCGAGCTTCCAGCCGGTGAGCTGCGCAGCCAGTCGAACGTTTTGGCCTTTGCGCCCGATGGCCAAAGAGAGCTTCTCGTCAGGCACGATCAATTCCATGCGATGATCCGCCTCGTCGACGATGACCTTGTTTACGTCGGCGGGCTGAATGGCGTTGATGATGTAGCGCGCCGGATCTTCATCGAAGGGCACGATATCAATCTTCTCGCCCCGCAGCTCTTGCACCACGGCCTGCACTCGCGAACCCTTGATGCCGACGCAGGCACCTACCGGATCGACGTCTCCGCTGCGAGACGCAACAGCAATCTTGGTTCGTGATCCGGCCTCACGGGCCACGGCCACGACGCGCACGATACCTTCGAAGATTTCCGGAACTTCAGCTTGAAACAGCTTCTCGACCAAATAGGGCGAGGAGCGGCTCAGAATCACCATGGGGCCACGTGCTTCGCGGTCGATATTCTTAACGTACGCCACGATACGATCGCCGGGGCGATAGGACTCGCGTGGCGTTTGTTCGCGACTCGGCAAGACCGCCTCGGTCTTCACTAGGTCGACAACGATGCTGTGACCTCGCTCAAAGCGGTGCACGATGCCGCGCACGAGCTCACCCTGCTTGTCCTTAAACTCGTTATAAATGATGTCGCGTTCCGCGTCCCGCACGCGCTGCAAGAGCACCTGCTTCGCCGTTTGCGCGGCGATACGACCAAACGCGCTTCGAGCTTGCGCCATGTCGAGGAGCTCGCCGTAATCTTTGTCTTGTTGGCGAGCGAGTTCAGCGTCTCGGGGATGCCAGAACACCTGAAATCCTAGCTCTTCGCCGACCTCGGCTTCGAGACCGTGCTTCTCTGCTTCATCGACCGATAGCTGGTTTTCAGGGTCTTCGACCTCTTCGACCACGGTCATGTATTGGAACAAGTCGATTTGGCCCGTCTCCTCGTTGAGACGTGCCTCCATCTCGCGCGTCGGTCCAAAAGCAGCCTGCGCTGCTTTCAGGATCGCGGCTTCCATGGTTTCGGTTAGTACCTTTCGATCGAGTCCCTTCTCGCGGGCTACCTGATCGATCATTTCGAGAAGTCCACCTTCAGCTGCCATACTCATTGACTCCGTGTTTTCGCTCGGACAGGGCCGTGCGTACCCTTCTTGGAGGCGCGCCCGCCGCTCGGCTTTTGCCCGCGGCTGGCGTTCCAATCAAAAACTAATCGTGCTGAGGCAATCAGAGCCTCCGGCACTAGAACCGTTCCCCCAGCCACTTCGACCTCGACTCCCGCTTCTGCGACGCCAAAAATGGTGCCACGAACGACGCGCTGACCCTTCCAAGGGCCCTCGCTAGCCAGAGGAGCGTTGAGCTTAAATTTCGCTAGTTTACCGCGAAATCGTTCGTAATCGCCGTGTCCGTAGAGGGCTCGTTCAAGCCCCGGCGAGCCGACTTCAAGGCGATAACGAGCGCCAATTAGGTCATCGACATCGAGGGCCGTCGAGAGGTCTCGCGATACGTCCGAACACAAATCCACCGTCACCCCTTCGCCAGGCGTTCGCGCGGTGGGCCGTTCGATCGTCACCTCGAGCACCATGCCGCCTTGATCGGTCCGCCAGATGAGCTCAACCCCAGCCACGTGGTGCGCCGCAAGCACGGGCGAGATCAGCGCGAGCAGGCGCTGTTCATCGAGACCGGGCAATTTGACGAGAGAAAAAGACACGGGAGCTTGAGATTTGGGGTTAGAAAAGGGCCCCGGGGGCCGGCGGAAATAAACTTGGCTCGACTGTCGACCACCCAAACCGCCATTTTAACGGCTTTTTTTGAGTCGGAGTCACTTTGGGCTTCGGGCAAAAAAAAACGGACCCCTTAAAGGGGGCCCGTGGGGGATCCACCCAAATTGTGGCGAAACCGTAGCCGAGCCCTATCCAGGGCGCAACGGCTGAAATCATCCAACGCTTTCGCACTCGAGCGGGACCTTTCCCCTGAGGCTCATCAGCGCTAAGCGACGGCGTGGAAGCACCGAACGAGGCCAAAACTCGCGCCTACTACGACGATTTCAGCGCCCGCTACGAAGATAGGCGCGGGGGAAACGTACCCCACGGCTATCACGACCTGCTCGACCACTTAGAGAGCGACTTCGTGCGTAAGTTCGCGGAACGTCGGGATGTCCTTGAAGTGGGCTGTGGAACGGGGCTCGTGCTGGAGCGTATTGCTGGTTTTGCTTCGCGCGCCGAAGGCGTCGACCTCTCGCCGGGAATGCTGGAAAAGGCGCGCGCGCGGGGCCTGTCGGTTCGGGAAGGTACAGCCACCGCTCTGCCTTTCGCTGATGACTCGTTCGATGTCACGTGCTCCTTCAAGGTCCTGGCCCACGTACCCGAGATCGAGCGCGCCCTAGCTGAGATGACGCGTGTGACGCGCAAAGGCGGCTACGTGCTCGCCGAGTTTTACAATCCACTCAGTTTTCGCGGCTTGCTCCGGCACCTCGGCCCGTCGCGAAAAATCGGCCAAGCTCACGCCGAGCACGACGTTTACACCCGCTTCGATTCACCGGGGCGCGCCCGCGCGCTCACTCCGCCGGGCACACGTCTGGCCGACGCGCGCGGCGTGCGCATACTGAGCCCCACTGCGTCGCTCCTCGATCACCGTCTGCTCGGACCCTGGTTTTATAAGGCAGAATGTTGGGCTGCGGACACCCCGCTCCGCAACCTTGCGGGCTTTTACGTGGCCGCCTATCAAAAAGTCTAAGATGCGCGGAGCAAACCGTCCCCCCCGCAGCACTCAATTTTGGCTGGAAGCGCTGCGGCGCCGGCGAGCCCGCATCGAAGGGGACGCGCCCTTTTCGAGTGAGCCCATTCATTTTGATTCTGAGCTCGAACGCGAAGCGGCTGTGCGCTTCTTCAACGCCGCACTGCGCGCAGAAGAGTCGGGGTTAACTCAGGCGCACGCGCTCGCGGAGCAGTTTGAGCCACTCGACTCCGACCTGGCCGAAGTGCTGCGCCTCTACGGAGACGAGGAAGGCTGGCACAAGCAACTTTTGCTCGAGTTCTTGCCGCTATTTGGTGGTGAAGTGCGACCCATGGGCCGCGTCACCCGAACCTTCTATCGGCTCTATGGGCGCGCCAAGCGCATCGATACCATTTTGCTCACAAATCTCATGTTCGAGACCATCGGCGCCACGACCTATCGTCTCGCTCTTGGCACCGTGAAAGAGCCTCAAGCGCAGCTCATGCTGCGCGTCTTGGCGCAAGACGAAGCGTTTCACATCCCACTCAATGTTCATTTCTTGCGCCAGGCTATCTTGCGTGATGGACAGCCCGAAGCGCGCCTTAAATGGGTATTTCTACTGCTCTACTTGAGCCTGGGGCTCTTGCCTTGGGCCAGCCGGCCCAAGGCAAGAGCGTTCGATCGAATCTCGGCCCCCGTGCTCGCTCTGGCTTACCTCGAGGCACTCGGGAAGGTGTTCGAGAGTGAAACCGGCCTGGGCCTACGCCCACCCCGATGGCCGCGAAGTCTATTGCGACGCATAGTGGGTAAGGAGTCGAGTTCCAAAATCAATCGCGCGGCGGCGCTACCTGATTTCGATAGCGGCGCAGCCGAGCGTCCTTTAGCCGAGAAGGTTTTGCCCGAGATCCTGGGCTAGCCCATCGCTCACGAGGGCGCCTCCGCGCTCGTCGGACCCGGCGCCGAGGGTCAACCGTGCGCCGGCCCCCCCAAAAGGAAGCGCCTGCACGAGCCCGATGCTGAACCTGCGGCAAAACTCGAGCCGAAGGCGCGAATCAGAAGCTGCCCCAAACGCCAAGTTGAAAGCCGGACTCGCTTGGGAAACCGTAGGGCACAACTCGCAAACTATCGAAGGGACCGCTCGGGCCGAGGACTGCGCTCGGTCGGGGTGAACCTGAGGGCAACGAGAGTGCGCGCTTCCGAGTGCCCACCACGCGTGTCTCTTTGAAATTCAAGTTGGCCTCGAGCATGCCGACTGCCACGAGCCCCACCAGCGTCCACGAGGACGCTGCAAACACCGTGTAAGCAGCTTGAAACTTAGCGTTATCGTTCGCCGCTGGCTCGACTGTAAGCGTTTGCCGATACAGATCGAATAATATCAATCCACTCACGCCAGCGATCGTAGCTACCCCCACTTCGGTAGCCAAGAAGAAATCCCCCAGCGCTTTTTGGCCATTCTGGTATTGGCCTGCGCCAAATGGCAGAAATGCCACAATGCGATTGTTTTGCGTGACGAGCGTCTCTTGGCTGGCCAGATTGTAGAGCTTACGCTCGCGCTCTTTGCGCTCACGCTCCTCAGCTAAGGTCCGTCGATGTGCCTCGCGCAGCCGCTCGATCTCTTCTTCTTCGCGCTTCGAAATGAGCGATTGGACTTCGTCTCTCACCTGTAAAAACAGCGCCACCACATGCGGTGGGAACGTCAAACTATCCGGCGGCGCCATCAGGGGATTCTGTTGCAAGGCTTCGCGGAGCGAGGCTCTGGCGACACTCTCTTCCCCTAACATCAAGCTACAGGTGGCGAGATAGAGTCGCCCTCTCTCGAGCGCGGGTGGCTCCGTTAGAAGGGGCTTGGTGTCGCCCTGTCCAACCAGACGCATCAGCTCGCCCTTGCACGCTTCGTATTGACCCGAATGATATAGATCGACAACGCGATCCAACTCAGCGCGATCACTCAAATGCACACCGCTCGTCGCCGGGCCTTCGTCGGAACGAGTCTGGGCAACGACTGAGTTCGCCCACAAGGCGAACGCTGCCATTACGCCGAATGAGGACGAACGACGTCGGGCCGGGCCTCTTGGGACCCGCCTGACGACCGAGGAGTGGGGATTACCGCTCAAGCAAAGTGAAGGTTCGCCCTGGGCGTAGGTCCACGTCAATGCTGCGGGGCTCCCCCTCCGCTCCAGGCGCTGGGAACAGCGTGCACACGATCCGTTCCTCGGGGCGACTCATCCGCACGGGCCGGGCATCCCCGGCCATAATGGCACCGACCACGCCGCAACTCGCCCGCGCGCCTGGGGAGCCGTCAAACTTCAATAGTGCCTCTTTGAAGCGGATGGTGCCACGAACGATTTGCGGGCCCTCGCCCGCGGTGATTTCTACCGTAGTCGCGGGCGGCTGCTCGCAGCACTCGGCGTTGGGCGGGACGAACTCAAAGGTGTGGTCGCCGTAGCCCAACTGGTGCAGCTTGAACCAGGGCAATATCTGCCCATCGATTTTGACGCGCGCATTTTGCGGACCTGCGACTGGGGTTCGTACTTCTCTGACACCCACCTCAACCACGCGCGGCGGCTTGGGGAGCGGCTTGACCTTCTTGGCGCCTGGCGACTTGCGCGCATCGAAGCTGGTCGGCTCTCTTGCCTGTTCGTTAGGCATTTGGGTCTCAGGCCCCGCTGGCGGACTTTTGCCAGCTTGCGCCGCATTAGATTTTGGCGCTGCTGGGGCCCCAGGTTGAGTCGTCTTGAGGCCCAGGCGGCTCGGCGACCCGACGGGTCGAAAATTCCGAAAGATCAAAAAGGCGCCTGCAAGTACGACCAGTGCCAAGCCCAACTTGGCACCGGCACGTAGCCTGCGGTGAGTCCTACGCCTTCGGCCGAGCCCAGCTACTTCGGAAAGCAGCAGGGTATCGTCTGGGCGATACGCGAGAGCCCGATTGTAGTCGACCGAAGAGCCTAGATAGTCGCCCTCGCGTCGACGCCCGAGCCCCCGGCTCGAAAGCGCATCGACAATGCGCTCCGCATAGGATTCGCGATATTTGGCTGGGTCATCCAGAAAATGAGCGACTTCGATCCTTGGATCGGGCACCCCCAAAGACTGGAGTTCGCGCAAGAGTTCGTCTTGAAGAATGTCAGCCGAGCTCGGACGGTCAGCCGGGGAACGTGCCAAGGCTTGGGTCGTTATCTGCGCGTAGGCCGCTCCCACCTCGGGGCGGATTCGATCGGCCGGAGTCGTGCCTCCCTCGAGCACGCGCCTCAGCACTTGGGCCGGGTTCTTACCTTCAAAAGGCAAGCTACCTGTGAGCATTTCATGAAGTAAGACACCCACACCGAACACATCGGCTCGGGCGTCTACGTCGCCGCCTTCGATCTGCTCGGGCGCCATATGCGCCGGCGAGCCAAGGACCTGGCCCGTGTGGGTCACGCCTTCGGCATCAAGCAACTTGGCGATACCGAAATCGGTGAGCTTCACGCGAGGTTCGGTGGGATCTTTTACGGAGGGCTCAGTAACGAGCAAGACGTTCTCGGGTTTGACGTCGCGATGAATTACGCCATGGGCATGGGCGTGAGCCAGCGCGCGCAAAATCAAAATCGCAATGCTCGCGGCCACCTCGGGCGGCAACGGCCCCTGCTCGACGAGAAGTTCCCGTAGCGTCTTGCCCCGAATGAGTTCGACGACCAGGTAACGCTCGAGCTCATCTTCACCAGAGACGTCGTACACCTCGACGACGTTGGGGTGCTTGAGCCGTGCAACGGTGAGCGCTTCGCTCGCAAAACGTCGTGAGACGTCTTGGTTCTCTCGCAAGTGACGATGAATGACCTTGAGCGCCACTTCGCGGCCGAGTCGCGCATCCCGAGCGCGGTAGACGGTCGCCATGCCACCGTGACCGATCTCCTCCAGGATCTCGTACTTCGTGATCCCCGGTAGGGAGGTCGACTTAGCCACACTCATTCGCTTGCGGTTCCAAGAAAGGAGAAGACAAAACGTGCCCCCCAGCTGGGCGACACAATAGCGAATTTTCGCCAAGGCTGGTATCCCTCACCGCATGGACGACAGCGCCGCTGGAGCGAAAAATCCCGAGTTTCAGGCGAGCGAAAGTGAAAATAGCGTGACCCGTTTTGGATTCTCGCGTGACAGCTCTGGACAGGCTTGTCTAGGCGGTCGCCCCCTTCGCAATATCCTTCGCGAGGCCGCGGTAGCGACGCCTGCTTACGTTTATGATCTGGGCGGCATGAGAGATCGCGCCGAGCGGTTGGGTCAGGCCTTCGGAAAGGCGCGCCATTTGATCGCCTATGCGATGAAGGCCAATAGCGCCGGGCGCGTGATTTCGACCTTTCGCGACGTAGGTACGGGTATCGACGCCGTGTCAGGTGGCGAACTCCTTTTGGCTCGACGGCTCGAAGTTCCACCTCAAATGATCGTCTTCAGCGGTGTCGCCAAAACCGACGCCGAGCTCGATCTTGCCCTCCAGGCGCGGATTTTTTCGATCCAGGCGGAGAGTCCCCAGGAGGTGTCCCGAATTCTCGCTCGCGCCGAAGAAGTTGGCGAGCACGCCCGCATATCGCTCCGCATCAACCCCGCGGTTGAAATTGACTCTCACGCTCACATCTCGACCGGGCACGTTCGTGCCAAGTTTGGCATCCCGGTAAGTGAGCTCGGTGCTCTGAGCGAGCAGCTCCAGACGAGCCGCCACGGCAAACTAGTGGGACTCTCGACGCACGTCGGATCGATGCTTCGTACTCCTGAGGGTTACGTGGCCTCGGCGAAGATCGTTTGCGAGCAGGCACGAGCGCTCAGGGAACGGAACCTCGCTCTTGAATTTTTGGATTTTGGCGGAGGATTCGGAATTGACTACGGCGGAGCGCCCGCCGTAGAGCCGGCCGAATTCGCCAAAGCTGCGGTCGACCTACTCAAGACCCAACAGCTTGATGATCATCTGCTCGTCGTTGAACCGGGCAGGAGTTTGGTAGGCCCGTTCGGTGTGCTCGTGGCCTCGGTCGTCCAGAGCAAGCAAAGCGGCGACCTCACCTGGCTCTTCATCGACGCGGGTATGAACGATCTTATGCGACCCGCGCTCTACGGGGCGAGGCATCGCATCGAACCCCTGGAACGCATCCCGGGTGGGCGCGAGTACCAAGTGGCGGGGCCCGTCTGCGAGAGTACGGATAATTTCGGCTCGCACGCCCTTGGCGCCCAACCCGGACACGTCGTGCTCCGCGACACGGGCGCCTACGGCTTCGCCATGGCCAACGAGTACAACGCGCGCCCTTTGCCGAGCGAGATTTTTACCGACGACGGGCAGGTGGTCCACGTGAACCCATCGCGCGGCGTCGAGGCCTGGATCGAGCGGCGCTTGGGGTGATGCTCGTTTCGACTCTCGCTAGCCCAAGGGTCTGCGCCCAACGGGGCTGAGCCCAATGTGGCTTAGCGAGCTATCGGCCAGAAGAGCCGCAACGTCTGCAATGACCCGCGGCGCTCATCCAACGCAGCGAGCTAACCCAAAGAGCCGCGCTTCGGTGGCGGCAGACTTCGCCGAGTCGATGCTCCCGGCGCTCGAGTCGACCCGGGGGCCCGGCTCGGGGGCCGCGAAATGCGCGACGAAGTCATCGCATCAGATTGACCCGGAGGTTCAGACCGGCGACGGCGCGACGGATTGACTGACTGGGCGTAGTGGACGTTCCCTTCGTTTAGGATCTCTACACCCATGGTACGACAGCGACGGGAGAGCTTGTCGAGGTCGACCCCGATCGACACGAGCAAACCGCTCGGTGGTGAGGGGTTGATGAAGAGATCCGCCGTGGAACGCCGAGTCGACAACATGCGACGCACCTCGGGATCGTCGATCCAGATGAAGCCTGCCGATGGGACGAATTCGGCCCGACCGAGCACAGTGCTGGCTTGGGTTAGCTGACGCAAAATAGGATCGGGTAAGGCCGAGATGACCTCAAGCCGTGCGCGAATCTCAGAAGGATCGATGCCAGTGCCGATGGCGAGTGCCAGCGTGCGGGGCGTCATGATGAGGTCGAGCTCGCCGGCTACGTTTCCTACTTCTGTCAGCGGATGGAGGGCGAGAACTTCAGCCACGCGCGCCGCTGTGCCCACGCGCAAGGTTTGATTATCTATAAATCGGCCCCCCTCGAGCGTCGTATTGCGAGGGCTGTCAGCGAGCCAACCGCGTCCCCGTGGCGTAATGCGAAGCATGGGCCCGAGCACGGCATCCCCTTCGTCTGGATCGGCCAAGTCGACCAGGCCGAGCACGTGCAATGTTTCGATCGCCATGCGACGACCGATCTCCACGGGATCGGTGTGATCAATGCCAGTTTTTTGGGCGTGTCGAGCCAAGAGTCGGGCGAGCCCCGGTGTTCGCGGATCGGCGTGCATGTACTCAGCGATTGCACCCCAAGGCGCCCATTGGCCATCTCCCAGCTCCTGGAGAGCTTCAACGACCACTGAGCGGACAACGCCCACGGCGCCTGATTCACGCGCATCACCGGGGACGCGCAAGAGTTCACCGTCGACGCGCGATTCGTCCCACGCTCCGCCGCGAACCCACGTGCGAAACAGGAGCGGCCCCACATCGACGAGCCTCAAATCTCCAGGGGGACCATCAGGCGAAAGAGCCGTTGCGTCCCAAAGACCCCCGATGCGACTCAACGACGCGACCAAGGCGATGGCCTCGTTGCTTCGACCGAAACGCGAAGCCATCTTCGAGATGAGTGATCGAGGAGTACCGACACTGGGGCGCACTTCACCCTCGCCAGCCTGCACCGCCATGGACAGACCCAAGGCCAAGGGCGTCACATCGAGCGCGAACCTTGCGCGCTGCGGGATATAGTCCTCTCGAGCGACGTGCTCTCGAATGCGCTGGCGCAACCCTTCGCGTTCAGCGAGGCGTTCGGCGCCCACCAATCGCGCTACCTCGCTAGGAACGACGTGTCGATTGGGGTGAACAGGAACTAAAAATCCTCTTCGTTCGAGCGCGAATCCGACGCCGCGACGGGACGGCGTTGCTCCAGAAGCACCGCGCAAGCGCACCGGCTCACGCTCCATTTCGAGCAACTCTTCGGTGTCAACTTCGCCCCCAACCTCTTCCACTGCATGGAGCAGCTTCTTCTCGAGGGGGGGGAGCTTCATGAGCTGTTCGCCGAGAAGCTCAGGACTCGTGAGCACGCGCCAAGCGTCTTCGAGCGCCAGGCTAATGGGCGGAGCAACCGGGCGACCCTGGTAATGGGAAGCAATGGCGGTTGCTACCTCGGGGTTCACCTGTGAGAGCAGCGCTCTGACGCTCCGACGATCCTCACCTATCCAGGATCGAAGCTGAAGCTGAAATGCAATCGGCAGACTCAAGCGGAACCCGCCCGACTGCTTTTGCAGGAACACCAAGCCCCGAGCTACGAGCGGCTCGAGACCGGGCGGAGCGGCCTCCACCTCCATTCGGCCACCGACCTCCGCGAGACGATTCAGCAATTCTTCGGCCGGACGCCCCATTCGAGCCGGCTCGCGCAAATCGGCGCTCAAAAGCAAAGCCCGTGCAACCTGGGACTGAACGTCGATCCGCTTAGCCGGATCTACCGGCGCTTCGACGCGCTCCACCAAGGCAGAAAACTCTTTTTTACTAAGGCTGCGAAGAACTTCGACGAGCCCCAGGTCCCGACTTACGTCGGGACGGATATCGGGGCTATCGCTAAGTTCTCTATCATCGTGGCTGAACATGGTTCCTGACCGACCCGGCGGTACCCCCGCGCTACACACGCGACTCGTAATGATAGAAGCGCATTGATATATGTTTGTCCAGGCGATTCGTGCGACGTTTCACTTCTGCAATGTCAGGCACGCTGAGAGCTAGCTAAGTTCTTTGAAGTTCTTTGAACTGCTTCAACGCAGGCTGGTCTCGTTGAGGGCCGGCTTCAGTTTTGAAAGAAGAGTCTTCGACTTGCTCAAGCTAACCCTCCACGCAGGCTGGTTTCGCAGTGGCTGGTTTCGCAGTGGCTGGTTTCGCAGTGGCTGGTTTCGCAGTGGCTGGTTCCACGCTGGCTGGCCCCGCATTACGGCCGCCTTCACGCCAGTGCTGTATTTCCCTGCTACGCGTAGGCTCGAGATATTCACCGGCGACGCATCGTCGGCGCCTAGCTCGCGGGCCTGATCCGACCCTGAAACGACGACCAACGCAATATCAGTCTGAAATGGGCTAGCCCAACTCAAGGGGAGAGGAACGGGGTTCGTTCGCCTTCGAGCAAAGGTGTGTTCCATTTTCTTGGTCCGCTTGTTCAGGATCCAGAGCCCCGCCCACGCTCATTCCGATCAAGCACACGTCGAGTTTCGACACAGAGGTTTCGGCACCACGGAGCGAAGGAGCCTATTTCCCCCCTGTCATGTCTTTCCTTGCCCGAAGGAAGCAGCAACGCTGAAACTACCCTCGATGATACTTCGCGATCCGGTTCACGGCCTCGTCAGCTTCGAAGCCGAAGACCACTCGATCGTCGAAGAACTCCTCGCCGCCCGCGAAGTGCAGAGGCTGCGACGCATTCGTCAACTCGGCCTCACGTCCTTCGCCTATCCGGGAGCCGACCACACTCGCTTTTCTCATGCTCTGGGCGTCGCCCATGTCATGAGCCGTTTCATCGAACGCATGCGTCATCTGCATGGCGACCTGCCACTTCATCAAAGGCTCAATGCCGAACGTGCCGAAGACGTCCTGGCGGCGGCATTGCTCCACGATCTAGGGCATGGCCCGTTCTCTCATCTCTTTGAGGTCGCCGCTCCGCTCGGTAAATCCCACGAGCACTGGTCGGAGCGTGTCATCTTAGAGGAGGGAACCGAGGTGAATGCCATATTGCGCAGACGCGACCCCGGACTGCCCGGGCGAGTCGCTCGGTTGATTCGCGGCGAGCACGAGCTGCCTTACTTAGCTCGAGCCGTCAGCGGCACTTTCGACGTCGATCGTTGTGATTACCTGCTGCGGGATGCGCACTTCACCGGGGTTAGCTACGGGCGTTTCGATCTCGATTGGCTGCTACGCAGTTTACGGCTGAGCCCCGACTCTGCGGACGGCCGCGCCCCCGCGCTGGCCGTGGATGGCCAAAAGGGCTTACCCGCTATCGAGTCCTTCATTTTGGCGCGCCTCTTCATGTTTCAGCAGGTCTATTTTCATAAGGCCAGTCGAGCAAGCGAGTGGCTCTTGGGTCGTTTGCTCGCTCGGCTCGCTGAGATCGTGTGCAACGACGGGAGTGGACTGCGACTGCCAGCCGGACTCTCCGACATCTTAAGGAACGGCGAGACGACCCTCGGCCAATACCTCGACCTCGACGACAGCAACGTGTGGACCGCGCTGCGAGAGCTTCGTGATCACAAGGATCCCATCCTAAGAGACCTTTCGGATCGTCTTGAGCATCGCCGACTCTTCAAGAGTTTTGAACTATTCGGCGAGAACGCCAGCCACGAAGGCCGCGCCGAGTGCCTCGCCATCGCCCGGGAAGTCGCGGAGGCCAAAGGATTCGACGCGAACTATTACGTGGGCCTAGATGTGCCTTCTGTGGTTGCCTTCGAAGACCAGAAAGATCCTATCCGGGTGGTCTTCGCGGATGGCAGTCAGGCTCTGCCCGCAGACGTTTCCTTTCTCTTAAGCAGACTGAGTGATCAGGTCGTGACGCGTCCGCGGTTGATCTTCGCCCACGAGCTTCGGGACACGCTAACTAACATATTGCACGAGCGCCGAGGCGCAGGCACACCGGGCGCCCAAGCGGGGCTCGCCGGAGGAAACCTTGAGGCCCGCTCCCCTCATCGCTCCGGAGGTGCTCGGTGAAGAACCGCTTGATGGCACTAGGATTCACGAACGCTCTGGGTATGGGCTTCGGCCTTGCCCTCCTCGGGCTTCCCTCACGCGCCATCGCGGCCACCACAGACCCTGCTTCCGCTCTCGTAACGGCGGACGATGCCCCTGGCGATGGCATCTACGGGCGCTTTCGAGGCGATTTTTCGCTCGCCCTCGGTGCCTCGGCAGAACTCGACATCACTCGGCAAGCGGCGCGTCCGGCCATCTTTACGACTCTCCGCTTCTATCAAGCCGTGGGGCTAACTTTGACAGGCTCACAATCTGTAACAAGTAGTGATCCATTAGAGCGGCGCATCACGGCGAGCGTCATCGTTGAGCCGTTATTCCTCTTGCGCTGGTCCAAGTACCAACACACCGGCCGAGCTCTGCTTGATTTGACGATCGATTCCTTGCAGATCCACGCCGGGGTTGCGCTACTTGAACCACGGGGCGGAAATTTCGCGTCGCCCACGGTGGCGAACTTGGGCGCTGGATTCGGTGTGCCTCTCCAAGCGAAGGCCAACGGCCTCTGGCTACGCTCGCGCTTGGACGTAGAACTCGGGGCTGCTTCACCTGCCGTGCTGTGCCTGGTCGGGCTCGAGTGGCAGTTCTTCTTCGAATCAGGCTTGGTTCGTTGAAGCCCCATCGTTCGTGGATGGGTTCGTGGATGGGTCGAGACGCAGCGTTTGTTGCACCCCTGACTACGTCAGGGCCCATCGCTGATTTCGCCCACTTGGCGAGCCAAAATTGCCACTCTTTCCCGATCGAAAAACTCCCCCACCGCCTCGGCGAGGCGGCGATCTGCAAAGTAATGCGCGCTCCGAGTTAGCGTCGGCTCGAAGCCACGGGACTCCTTGTGTTCCCCACCCGCGCCTGGCTCAAAACGGTCAAGTCCGCGCACTATGGTCTCTTCGATTCCTCTGTAGAGGCATGTCTCAAAATGCAAGAACGGAACTTCTGCAAAAGCTCCCCAATATCGACCATAGAGGGCGTGCTGACCCAAAAGGTTAAAGGCCCCGCCTAGGACTCCGTCGTCGCCCTGGGTTCCGCTCGTTCTAGCGAGAACGACATGAATGGCGTCTGGCATGGTCTGGGTGACTCGCTCGAAGAAATTTTGATTGAGATAGCGTCGACCCCAAACGTGCTTGTCAACGGTCGTGAGATATAAGTGATAAAGGAGCTGTGGACTTACACGGGACAGCTCCTCACCTACCAGGATCTCGAAGCTGACGTCGCCGAGTACGCGGCGCTCCCTACGAACCTGCGCGCGCCTTTTTGCACGAAATGAGGCAAGATAACCCTCAAAGCTCTGATAGCCGCGATTTCGAAACTGAAACTGAAGTCCGAGACGCACTTGGAAGCTCGTCCTACTGAGCACGTCCATTTCCTCCTCCGTACCGAATAGCCAGTGGATTGAGCTCACTCCGAGTTCAGAAACGAGACGCGGAGCGAGAACAGCAAAGGCTTCGAGAAGGTGTGTCCATAGCTCGCTCGCGGAGTCCTTCATCACCAATCGCGGCCCTGTGGTAGGAGTGAAGGGAATACCCAGCACGAGCTTCGGATAGTAGCGGACCCCGAGTCTTCGCTCCGCAAACTCAGCGATGGCGTGATCAAAGACGAACTCACCCATGGAGTGAGTTTTGATGTAGCCGGGCACGAACGCGACCAGCTCTTCATCTTTGAAAAACAAAAAATGGCGCGCCGACCAGCCTGTTTCATCGCACGCGGCGCCCGTCTCTTCGAGCGCGCTGAGCCAAGCGGGGCGCAAAAATGGATACTCTCGAGTCGCGGGGAAGCCAGCCTTTGCCCTCTGAAATAGCTCCGCCGCACCGAGCGCCATTTCAACCCGAAAACCAAGAACCTCGAAATTTTTGGGCACGCGCCCGCTCATTCCTGCGCCAGCCTCCCCCAAGCGTCCGACGAGACGACATCGCCCTCATGGCGCGCTACTTGCGACAAGAATGCAGCGCACGCTTTCTCGCCAGCGCTGTCCTCCACACGGCGCGCATGCGAGAGCCCCTCGAGAACCTCGAACGCAGCTTCGCGATGGCGGCCGCTCCGACTAAGCCCGAGCCCCAAAGCAAGCGCGGCTTTGCAGAGAGGAGACCCACCTGACTCTTTCGACTTCTGCTTCTCGAGCTTAAGACGCCTTAAATCATCGCCAGAAACGTCGCTCCCAAACATCCGACTCAGCGGGACCGACTCGACCGCTGGACGACCCGTGGCAGGAGCAGCCCGCGGCGTCACGATAAAGAATCCATCCCCTTCGATGACGGACGCACTCGAACTGATGCGTTCCCAGAGCGCCGGCGCTTCTGTCTTCCAACTCGTCGGCACGACGATAGCGCCTCCCTGGCCAAACTGACCGACTCGCTCGAGCTCTGATAAACTCGGGCTCACAGAGCCGGCCCAATTGTCGCCCCGAGCGAAGGTCCGCAGCTCCGCTTCGAGAAGGGTTGCCGAAACGCGCTTGTCGCTCTCGAGGCTCTCGCAAAGGCTCCACACTTCGTCTCTCAAGTTAAGAGAGAAGTCGAAGGTCAGACTTACGGGCGATGCTCCGAGCAGCCGGCCTCCGAGTTCTCGAACTTGCTCATGAAAGCGAGAGGCCACCTCCTCGAAGGTGGCCTCAGGGTCGAGCATCGGGCGAACCCGCAACAGCAGCCTAAGTTCTGCGTCAGAAATGCCCATGCTCTTGAGCTTACCACAGGCAAGCCGGGGCTGCGCGGAACCTCATCGATTGGCGATATGGATAGCCTGGCCGAGGGCCGCCGCCGAGGCTTCCATGAGCGCCTCACCCAACGTCGGGTGGGGATGAACCGATAGCGCCAGATCTTCAGCGGTGGCCACCATTTCGATCGCAAGGACTGCCTCGCTAATCAAATCGCTGGCACTCGGCCCAACAATGTGAACCCCAAGGACCCGGTTGGTCTTCTTGTCGGCCACAACTTTTACGAAGCCATCCGTCTCAGCGATGCTCATGGCGCGTCCGAGCGCAGCAAAGGGGAACCGGCCCACCTTGAGTTCGAACCCCTGTTCCTTGGCCTGCGCTTCGGTCAGCCCGGCCATTGCGATTTCGGGGTGGGTAAAGATAACGCCGGGGATCGTGGCCCAGTCCTTGGCCGCGTGTTCCCCTGCGATCACTTCGGCGCAAACTTCGCCTTCCTTCGAAGCCTTGTGGGCCAGCATCGGAGCCCCGCTCACGTCTCCGATGGCGTAGATACCAGCAACATTAGTGCGGCAGACCTCGTTCGTCTTGATGAATCCACGCTGGTCGATTTCGATACCCAGCTCCTCCAGGCCCAATCCACGCGACCTGGGGCGCATGCCAACCGCGACCAACACCTGATCACACTCGACACGGTCGCTCTTACCTTCCGACGACACGTTGACGGTGACCCCGCTCTCAGATTTGCTGAGACTCTCGGCCTTGGTGTTCTTGAGCACCTTTCCGCCGCGTTTGGTGATCGAACGCTCGACGATCTTTACGCAATCGGGGTCAACGCCAGGCAAAAGTGATGGGGTCAGCTCGACCACCGTCAGTTCGGCGCCAAATGCCTGATACACCATGCCGAGTTCGAGCCCGATCACACCGCCTCCGATGACGCAGAGTCGCTTGGGGATAGCCTTGAGGCTCACCGCTTCGCGCGCGCCGATCACACGCTGACCGTCGAACTCAAAGCCCGGTACCTGAATCGTCTCAGAGCCCGTCGCGATCACGATACCTTTGGTCGCCGTGACCCGCCGCTTGCCGCCATTCTTCTCGGTAACTTCTATCGTGTCTTTGGCAACAAACTTGCCTCGACCTTCGATCAGAGTCGCGCCATTGGACTTGAGTAGCCCGCGCACGCCGCCCGTGAGCTTTTTGACGATGCCATCTTTCCACTCTTGCATCTTGGGCACGTCGACGCTTACGCCACTCACGGAGATACCGTGAGCTGAAATGGTGTGAGCCTTTTCGTAGAAGTGCGCATTCGCAATCAGAGCTTTCGACGGAATACAGCCCCAATTGAGGCATACGCCACCTGGTTCCTCTTCTTCGATGCAAACCGTTTTAACCCCGAGTTGAGCAAGCCGAATTGCACAAACGTACCCGCCGGGGCCGCCACCCAGAACAATCGCTTCGAACTGATCCGTCATAGCGAGCGCCTTAGCCGACCGGGGGCGCCCTCTCAAGGTCTTCGTCACCGCTCGAGCACGGGTCGAAGAATGTTGCGGCTCCGCGCGCCCCGGACGGCGGATGCGCTGGCCTAGACGCGGCTAGGGCTCATCGAGCCGACCCAGAGCCTCATCGATCGGGCCTTCGAGCCCTGGATTGGCCTTTCTCGCGGCACGGAGCAGCTCGGAAAACTCGCGGACTCGAAATAGGCCAATGGCGTTGATCGTAGCGACTCTCGCCACCCGGTTACCATGTGTGAGATGTCTTCGAACCAGCTTTGCGGCACGGGGCTGACCGAGCGCGGCTAGAACCGCCTGAGCCAAATACCGACAGGGGTCCAAGGAGAAACCGAACCAACCGAAGGCCCGCCTCTCCAGGGCCGCCTCAAACCCGGGCAAGCGGCGACGACCGATGAGTTCAAGCGCTGCCAGAAGATCCGAAGCCTCTCGGGGGGCGAAGTCACCACGAATCAGCCGAACAAGGGCGTCTTGAGGCGCGTCAAGCTCTTGTTCGATAGCGATGCGCTGCGCGAGCGCCTCGACCCGGTGGTTCCGTCCCGCTCGGCCCTGACGTGCAACGCGGAGGAGCGCTTCTTGGACTCGGGGTTCCTGAATATAAGATCCGGCGACCAGACCTTCTTCGAGCAGGCGCAACGCGCCGTCGACGACCTCGTCGTCCTCATCGCAAAGGGAATCTAGTAACGTGGGCAGCGCTACCGTTGGCGTGAGGCGACCCACAGCCATCAAGGCCTGGTAACGGATCCTCGGCTCGCGCGCGCACAAGAACGGGGCGAGTCGCTCGGCCGTCGCAGACGCGTCGGACTGACCGAGTTCGCCGAACGAAAGGACAGCATACGCGCGCACGTTGAGGTCGGGGTGGGTAAGAAGACGTTCCACCTGAGGTTGAGCTTGCACCCAGCCGAGATCGGCCAGCCCTAGAAGCGCTGCGATCACCACAGCGGGGATTGGGTCCGCGAGGGCGGCCACGAGACGCGCGCCCGTCTGCTCGCGTTGCTCCTCTCGAGTTGCTCGCACCAACTCAAAAATGGCCTCGGCGCGCACTTTCGGGCGCTTGTCGTGGGAGTCGCGATACGCCGCGTCGAACGTGCGCGGCAACATCGGCATCTCAAACATCTTACGGCTCCGGCTGGGACACGTCTCCGCCCGCGCCAGCTCCGCTGGCCCCACCCTGGGTGCCTCCACCTTGGGTGGCCCCACCCTGGGCCGAGGGTCCAGAGCAAACTTCCGTTTCACGATCTTCCGGCAAAGGCGCCGAAACGGGCGCGACAATACAGATCTTCTTCTGGGAGGTGTTGCTACTGACGATTTCTGCCGCCCAAGGGTCCTGGCCGGAAACGTCGATACACTCGTAGCCGGCCCGACAATCGCCGTCCTCATTGCAGTACTTCATGCACATCGAGCGGGAGTACGGCGACGGGCGTGTCGAACTCTGGCAAGCGGGAAGCGGCGAAAGCGCGCTGTTAAATAACACACAAACGGATTCGCCTGAGGGGCAACTGGTGGGCGAACAGTTCAGCACCGTGCAATAGCCACCGCTTTGGGAAGTGTCGCACAAACGTTGGGTTTCGCCTGAACACTGCTGGTTCGTGTTGCAATCGTCGCCAATACGCGGCTGGCACGCGAAGCTCACCCACGAAAGGGCGAGCAAGGCCATGGCGCGGAGAGCCTGGAGGGCCCTCTCGCATTCGAATCGATGACCGCTCCGGAACATGCTGGATGCGCTCTCTAGCCGCCAGGACCGGCGGTGTCGACCGCTCCGGGACGGGCACCACGTTATCCGAAATCGAGGCTGCTCTGCGCGTTCAGAATCGGCCGCGCGCGGGGCGACGTCGCTGATTCCCTCAGCTTTTCGCGGTCGCCTTCGCCTTCTTGCGCCGTTTCGAACACGAATTATGCTGAAGGGACGTCTAAATGTCGCTTTCTACCCTGGCCCCTGGCTCGGTGAACGCCCCTGTCGGGCCCACCGCGCGGGTCGAATTCGACAGCTCGTCGCGACGCGGCGCTCGCTCGCTCGTGTGCGTGGCCACGGCGTGGCTGGCATTCGGTTGCGCAATCCCGGCCGTCGAGGACACACAGCAAGCCGAGCAGAGTGGCCTCCATGCGCTAGTACGCGTCGCCCGCGAACACGAAGGCAACTCCGAGCAAACCACCGCTCTCACCGCCTTCGTACGGGTGAAGGTCGGCGAAGAGGTCGACGACCTGCTCACGCCAACGAATCCTGAACTCCGAGTTCCAGAGACCTCAGGCTGCAAGTTACGTTCAGGGTCACCCGCTGCCCAACCGGAAGCGCGGGTAGCTCTGCCCGAATTCTTGTTGGCCGATTCGGTCCTGCTTAGCGTCGATGGCTCTCCCTTCGAACTCACACCGTACGCTTTCCCTCGGGTCGGCGATCAAATGGGCGGCGCCATCTACTCGAGCCGTCGTTTGCCGGCACCCGGCTGGAACGGACCGGTCCAATATAAGCTTTCGGTGCGAGGCCTGTTGCTCGACGCCCTCGTTCCCGTGCACGAGCCGGAAGGCTCATTTGAGCTGCCCGCCGGCGTTCAAGACGTTAGCGTCTCCGGAACACCGTTCGAATCGGTCAACTCCGTCAGGCTCGGTTCACCCCTGGACCTCACCTGGACCCCCGGGGACGTTGCAGCGGCGGGTTCCGCTCCCGACGGCTCCGCCCCCAACACCGCCGCCCCCAACACCGCCGCCCCCAACACCGCCGCCCCCAACAGCGCCGAGAACGCCGCACTCGACGGCCAAGCGCACGGAAGTGTTCCACGACCGGATTGGGTCGTGGTCGACCTCGAGAGCCGAGACCAAACCCTGAGTTGTGCGTTTCTAACGACGGATGCGGCCGGTTCTATCGCTGAGAGCCACCTTCGAGAGTTTTCAGGCCGGGCCGGTGAAGCCATGACTCTTTCGGTGCGTCTCGCTGGAGTGCGACCCGCCCAGGCCGTGACTGGGTTTGATTCACTGCGCGTACGATTCGAAGTGACCACGAAGCGCGTCGTCACCGCCGCGCCTTAAGCTTGTGGAGCGGGCCCTGGACACCCATTACGTCTATTTCGTCCCAGGCCTGTTCGGATTCGGACAGCTCGCCGAATACGACTATTTCCATCACATTCGTCTGGCCCTCGAACGAGAGTTCAGAAGTCGCGATATCACGCTCATTTGTACTGATGCGCCCACTCCCCCCACCTCTTCACTGCGCTATCGCGCTGAGGTGGTGGCCAAAACGATCGCGCGCAGCGTTGGATCCTCGGGCCCCATCCACCTCGTGGGGCACTCCACGGGGGGCCTCGACGCCCGCCTCCTTTTGTCGCCGAATGCGCAGCTCCGAGTTCCTGCCGAATCCCTGGCTTGGCGAGGGCGGGTGCGAACCATCACCACCTTGAATACGCCCCACTTCGGCACGCCGCTCGCCTCCTACTTCTCGACCGTGTCCGGCGCGCGATTGCTCTACGCGCTCAGCTTGCTAACGATCATTTCGCTCAAGCTGGGTGAGCCTTCCCTCTCTATTTTTGCTCGTGTCCTAACGGGCGCGGGCGGCCTCGACGCAATCTTGGGTGGCGATCTGCGCCTCTTCTCGCGCCTGACGGGCGGCATCTTGCGTTTCGTGGGGCGCGAACGGCGCAGCGAGATTCTTGAGTACCTTTCCAAGGTCCAAACAGACCAAGGTGCGATCCTGCAAATCAGCCCCGAAGCGATGGATATTTTCAACGCGGCCGTGCTCGACGCACCGCACGTGCGCTACGGCTCAGTCGTGGCGCGGGCCCCTCGACCTAGAACGCTCGCACCGGCGCGCCGAATCCGTTCGCCATCGACGGCCGTCTCCGCCGCCCTCTACACGACCCTCTACCAATTTGCTGGGCAACCTCATGAGCGTTACGGCTACCCAAGCCTCGACGCTTCGGGCCAAAACCACCTCAAAGCATTGTATGGCGAGCTCGTCACCGACGACGACTCCGACGGCATCGTGCCCACACTCTCGATGCCGTGGGGAAAATTGATCGCCGCAGTCGAAGCCGACCATCTCGATACGCTCGGACATTTCTGGGATTCCGAACGCCCTCGGGTTCATACCGATTGGCTCACAAGTGGCTCCAACATGACGCGCTATCGCTTCCGCGACATGGTACGCAAAGTAGCGGCATTTCAACTCGACGAACGCTAGCTAGCTAGCTCGCCCTAGCTTGTGCACCTATTTCTTAGCCTTTTTGCCCTTCGACGCGGGCTCTGAGCTTTTGGGTTCCGCGCCGGAAGGACTCGATGCTGCGGCAGAAGGATTCGTCACTGCCGAGTTGGTCGCCGGAGGGGCCGTACCGGAAGAGGGGGCGTTGGGACTCGGCGGAACCGTCGCTGCTGAAGGTGCACTCGGGACCGGATCACCCACGATCGGAAACGAGAGCCGCATCGGGTCGCCCTGACGAAGATAGCTCACCTCGAGAAAGGCAGCTTCCTTGAGCGAACGGAACGCTTCAAATGCCTGCTCTTCGCGCTCAACTGACTTGCCATTGATTTGGGTAATCACGTCTCCGGGTTCGAGCCCCACGCCGCGGTAACGCTCGGCGTTGTGGATGCGCACGATTCGGTAGCCGACGTACTTCCCATCCGCGTATTGAACCTCAAGCTCCGCGTCCTGCAGAAATTTTCCGAAGCCTGCATCAACTACCCGGTCCACATCGGCCCGCTTTAGCTCGGTAACGGCCACCTCGACCCGCTCGATGGGCGCGGCGGACGCGGGTTCAAGCAGAGGTGAGTCTGCTGTTTTCGATGCAGGTGGTGAGCCGCACGCCGCTAACGCAAACAGAAACGAGACGGCAGGCCATGAGATCCGAGGTAAAAAAGTAGGGTTCAACCGATGACTCCTAGGAAACGAAGGCTAACAAGAAGAGTTTCAGCGAAATGAAGCTGCTCGGCTAGCGGCTTGATAAAAAGGTAACGATTCGCTCGATCAGCGATTCCGTCAGCTCCGAGATGGGAAGATGAGCGTCGACATGAACTAGCGTTCCCTCGGGCCCGAGGGGCTCTGGATTTTTGTATAGACTCGCCAGGCGACGCTGAAGTTCGTCCCGCTCGTAGAGTTCGGCCTCCCCGCCGCGCGCTACGCGCCGCTCTCGCGCGACGTCCGCGTCTACGTCGAACACAATTTGGAGGTCAGGTGTTCGAGCTCCCTGATTGACCGCCCGCACGAAAGACACGGCCATCTCTCCGTCTTCTGCGGTAGCCGACTGATAGGCTAGGCTGGAAAGCAAATAGCGATCAGAGATGACGATCTGACCCTCGGCGAGCGCAGGCAGAACCTCGCGCTCCACATGGTCTAGCCGGTCAGCCGCAAAGAGCAGGGCCATGGCGCGAAAGTCAAAGGCGGCGGGAGCTCCCGTTTCCAAGCGCACGGAACGAGTCAAAATCTGCCGAATGAAGGCGCCTATCGGTCCGGCGGACGGCTCACACGTCCCACGAGCAGCATACCCCATCCCTTGGAGACGTTCGACGACGGCGCGAACCTGCGTCGTCGTTCCCGATCCGTCGATGCCCTCGAATATGACGAACAAGCCCTGATTCATTGGGGGAAATGCCTTATGAAAGCGGCAAAGGCGAGTCGTCCTCGCCGAATACGGTGTTGTCGATCAGGCGTGTCGAGCCCGCCTTGGCCGCGACAGCGAGTACTGTTCGCTCTGGAATGAGGCCAGCGGAAGAAGCAGCCAGCGTATCGGCATGAGCTAACTCTACATAGTCGATGGCGAGCCCCGCCTGCTCAAGGCAGCGGAGGGCCGCCTCGCGCAAGGTCTTTGCGTCGCGTTCGCCCGCCCGAAACACGCGCTGAGCGTCGGTGAGTGCGCGAGGAATAGCGAGCGCCTGGGCACGTTCTTCGGCCGAGAGAAATGCATTGCGCGAGCTCTCAGCGAGGCCATCTGCGGCCCGTACCGTCGGCGCGCCCACGATTCGCACCGGTAGCAGTAGATCTCGAACGAGGGTTCGAATCACTTGCAACTGCTGGTAATCTTTTCGCCCAAAAATAGCCGTTACTTCTCCGGCGAGCGCGAAGAATTTCGTCACGACGGTGGCGACCCCTTCAAAATGGCCAGGCCGGCTGAGGCCGCACAATCCCTGGCTAACTCGGGGTACCACGACACGAGTTTCGTCACCCTCTGGGTACATTTGACGAGGCTCCGGAGCGAACACGAGGCTGGCTCCTTCGTTCCCTGCCAACTCGACGTCAGCCGCCAACGTGCGAGGGTACTTCGAAAGATCTTCCTGGGGCCCAAACTGTGTTGGGTTCACAAAAACGGTGACGAAAACCTCGTCGCCATGCTCCCGCCCGAGGCGAATCAAGCTGCCGTGACCATGATGAAGAGCTCCCATGGTCAAGACCAAGCTCACCTTGCGTCCCGCGGCCCGAACTCGATTGGCCCGTTCTCGAAACTCACTGGGGTCGTGGACCAAGCCTGTGCGAACCACACTCGTCATGACTCGTCGCCCGGCCCATAGCCACCGCCCGTGGCTTCGACACGCTCGCCAGCCAGCATCGAAAAACCGTGTTCTGACCCAGGAAAATCACCCGAACGAACCTCTGCGATATAGTTCCGCACACTCCCCACGATTGCATCGCCTAGCTCCGCATAGGCCTTCACGAACTTAGGACGATGGGCTCGATACATACCGAGCAGATCGTAACAAACCAGAACTTGCCCTGACATATGCGGACCTGCGCCAATTCCGATCGTAGGAATTTGGACGGCTTCCGTTATCCTTTGGCCGACCTCACTCGGGACACCCTCCACCACGATCGAAAATGCGCCGGCGGCCTCCAGGGCCTGTGCGTCGAGGATCAGCTCCCGTGCAGCATCCGCCGTGCGGCCTTGAACGCGAAATCCTCCCAAGGCGTGGACAGACTGGGGCGTCAACCCGATGTGCCCCATGACCGGAATTCCAGCGCGGACAATGCGGCTAACGGCCTCGGCAACCACTCGACCGCCCTCCAGCTTCACCGATTCAGCCCCTCCCTCTCGAACCAAACGGCCCGCCGATTCGAGCGCCTGCTCGGGAGAGATCTGGTAGCTCAGAAAGGGCAAATCTCCCACGATATGTGCGCTTGGCTCGGTCCGACTCACCGCTGCCAGGTGATAAACCATCTCATCCAGGGTCACCGCTAGGGTGTTCTTCCGGCCCTGCACCACCATACCCAGCGAGTCGCCGACCATGATGATATCCACCTCGGCCTCGTCTAGGAGCGAGGCCATCGTGGCATCGTAGGCTGTCACCACGCTGATGGGTTGCCCCTTGGCGCGAGCCGCCATCAGGGTAGGAACGGTAACTTTGGCGCGTTTCATCGAGGCTGTGCGACGGAAGCTAGCGCGGAAAATGGGCCCCACAAAGCCGAACGGGCGCCGTAGGGCGCCCGTTCAAGAGGAAGAGGTCCTCGTCGTCAAAGGACGACGACCTACATTTCCATGGCTTTTTTCTTGATGGTCTTGGCGACCCTCTTAACGGCCTTTTTGGCCGAATTGAGCAGCTTGTTCACCGCCTTCTTTGCCTTTTTGGCGACCTTCTTCTTGGTTACCTTCTTCGCCGTCTTCTTAACGGTTTTCTTGGCTGCCTTCTTCTTAGCTACCTTCTTCGCCGTCTTCTTGACGGTTTTCTTGGCTGCCTTCTTTTTCTTCTTGGCGGGGGCAGCGGCCGGGGCGGCCAGAGGAGCACCTGCGCTCATCGCGGTTTTGGTCTTTCGTGTTGCCATGATCTTTCCTTGGGCTTGAACCGGGTTTCGAGGGTGCGATCCGAAGAACGCTCGATAATGGTATGGTGCAGGGAACTCTCAGCAGAGGCCAAGAACTACGCGATCTGATGCCTCTGCTCCTCCCCTGCGACAATCATCAGTGAACAGTGATACGACCCTTTCTTAGGTGACTTGAGCCCCCGTATGATCAAAGCGCCCCCGCCAGTCACTTGCGAGTCGTCTCCGGCACAGCCCGGACATGCAAGCGAACCAGCGCTCAGTCGCGAAGCGCGGCGCCTCACGGAACGCTACATACACGAGGTGGTCCTGAGCTTCGGGCTTTGCCCATGGGCCCCGAGCGCACTCGAAGAGGGTCGCGTCAGCATCAAGCCTATTTTGGGTCTATTTCAGGGGAAAACCGGGGCCAAAGCTGCAGCCGGGGCGCTCATGAGTGAACTCGAGTCGACGCCCCACCACATCGAACTGGTGCTCGCTCCGTTCCCCGAACTCGACATGACGAGGCCCGAGTTTGACGAAGTTGCCCGCGAACTCCGCCAGCTCGATCGCGAAAAAAATTTCGCGCTTGCGGCGTTCCATCCGGCCCCCGTTGAAAATACGACGGACCCGGCCCGCGCGGCGATGTTCCTGCGCCGGTCACCCGATCCCATGATTCAGGTGGTGCGAAGTTCCGTGCTCGAGCGGATCTCGCCTGGCGCAGGCGAGGGTACTACTTTCGTCGAACTCGGCTCAATCCTTCGTTCGCTCTCGATCCCCGCTGCTCGTTCGACCCGTGAGCGGGTCCTCGAACACAATTTTTCGACGCTAAAACGAGAGCGCAACGAAACCTTTGAGGCCCTTTTTGAGCTGATCCTCGCTGATCGCCGCCAGAACTATGCCAGACTCAAGGGGGCCAATTCCTCGAAGGAAAGGGCATGACAGAAAACGCCGCTCAAGATCTGCCGCTCGTCCTGGACCAATTCGGGGTCGCTCTGCCCGATTCGCGCGAGTTCCCGGGCGTGAGCGTCTCGACAGTCGTCGGGCCGGGAGAAGCGGTAGCCTTCACGGGTCCGATTGGCTCAGGAAAGTCGCTTCTACTCTTGGCCCTGGGCGGCATCACACTGCCGGCATTCCGCATTCAAGGCAGCGCTAGCGTTGGGAAAAGGCCCCCGCGGGTCGCCTTGGTTTCGCAGGATCGCCGCTGGGCTGCGCTCCCGTCCGACACAGTCGCTGCGCTCTTGCGCATGCAAAATAGCGGAAGCAAACCAGACGCAGAGGCCTACTTCCCGGCACTCTTCCTCGATTCGAAGAAGATTCGAGCTCTTCATTTTCGTTCCTTGAGCTCCAGCGAACAAGTTCGAGTCCTCTTGTGTTTAGCCCTGTCTGGGCCTGAAGAAGTCATTGCTCTGGACGGGTGGGGTGAATGTCTCTCGCCGCTCGAAGAACGCGCCACGCTTGCCCTTTTCCGCGACGAAATGCGCCGTGGCAGAAAGATCATCGTAGCGGCACGAAGCTTCGCTCCCGAGTTAGAAGCTACCTTCCGCGTCGTTCCTGTTGGACTAGGCGAGATGGCTCAGTCAGCTTTGCCCCTAGTCCGGCGCGCTCCAAAAGTTGAGCCAGAGGGCCCCAGAGCATCTTCGAGCAGAACCCGGGTCCTGCTCGAGCTGAAGAATGTGAGTGCCACGCGTGCCCTGCAAAGCCTCGATCCGAGCGCGCGACTGGTCGTCATTCGCGCGGTGTCGTTTTGGGTCCGAGCGGGGAAGTCCTTGGCGCTGCTCGGCGCACCGGGTTCAGGAAAGACGGCGCTGCTCGAGACCATTCAAGGCCTCTCCGAACGCCGTGTAGGGCGAATTCGATTGGACGGTGTTCCCCTCGCCGCGCACGCCGAGAAACGCTCCAAGCGCGAGCGGCGCGCCCTCCAACTCGTGCTGGAGGACGCACGCTCCTGCGTCGACCCGGACGAATCGGTACAGGCTATCTTCACCACGGCGCGACGCGAAAACCCGACTGGTACGCGGCAGGTTGAAGCTTGGCTCGAGCGTCTCCACCTTCCCGCTCGCCTACTCCATTTAGCGCCCGACGACCTCAGCGAGGGCGAGGTGGCACGACTGGCGTTGGCCCGAGCCTTGAGCTCGTCGCCTCATGCGCTCTTGATTGATGGGCCGAGGAAGCTCGGCCTGTCCAAAGCGGATTCCTCGCTCCTGCCGCTCTTGGGAGCCGAGTACGAGCGAGGCATGGCAGCCATCTTCGCGACCTCAGACCCAGCTCTGGCCCGTCTGCTCGGTGAAGATGTCGCCATTCTCCATGCCGGAAGCGTGATGGAAATTGGCCCGACCGACGAAGTTCTCACCGCGCCCCTTCACCCCGCGACTGCATTTCTCTTGAATGGCGCCCGCCCAGCCCAGTTTGACCCGCGAGACCCGCCGGTCGGCTGTCCTTTCGTCCCGGATTGCGCGAAGCGCGTCTTACCGACCTGCTCCGAACGCACACCCCAGCTCGCCAGCCTCGACGGTCGTAAAAATGGGCGCAGGGTCGCGTGTCATTTCCCGCTGGACGAAGCGACACCCCGTCCGACACTCCCGTTCTCGAAAGAAGGTTCGGCCGAAGTTCCGCGGGAAAACGCCGCACCCGAGAGCGGAACGCCTCACCCGTCAGCTTGAAGGGCAGCGGGGCTGCTCAGATGACGCGATGCATCCAGCCGCGCGTATCGGGAGTGCGACCATATTGAATATCGAGCAGATGTTTGCGGAGTTCGCTCGCCACGGGGCCTGTCTCTCCACCGTGAATCAAGAACGACCCTTGCTCCGATTTGACCTCGCCGACCGGCGTGATGACGGCGGCTGTTCCGCACGCGAAGACTTCGGTGATAAGCCCCGATTTGACGCCTTCGCGCCAACCTTCGACCGTGACGGTGCTCTCTTCTGCCTGGTAGCCAAGGTCAGCCGAAAGCTTGAGTAAGCTATCGCGGGTAACCCCGGGCAAAAGGCTCCCGGTCAAGCGCGGAGTCACGAGCCGCGCACCCTTACCTTTGCCGTAGACGAAGAAGAGGTTCATCCCGCCCATTTCTTCAACGTCCGTTCGCTTGGCCGCGTCGAGCCAAACGACCTGATCGCAACCCGCCGAATTCGCCTGGCGCTGAGCAACGAGGCTGGCGGCGTAGTTCCCTGCGCACTTTGCCGCTCCTGTTCCGCCGACCGCCGCGCGCACGTAGTCCTCCGTGATCCACACGCTTACCGGTCGAACGCCCTTCGGAAAGTAGGCCCCCGAAGGTGAGGCGATCATGAGAAACAAATACTCTCGCGCCGGCCGCACACCCAAAACAGGCTCGGTCGCGATCATCAAGGGGCGCACGTAAACGCTCTCGCCGTCGTTCTCGGGCACCCACTCTTGGTCCTCGCGGAGGAGCAGATCGGAGGCGTGAACGAAGTCCGCAACCGGCAACGCCGGCATGGCCAACCGGGCCGCCGAACTTTGGAAGCGGCGTGCGTTTTCGTCGGGGCGAAAAGTGGCTAGGCCGCCGTCTTCTTGCCTGAACGCTTTGAAGCCTTCGAAGATGGCCTGACCGTAGTGAAAAACGGAGGCCGCAGGATCGAGCGAAACGGGTTGGTAAGGCAGGATACGTGGCTCAATCCACCCCTGACCCTCGACGTAGTTCACCTGCACCATCGAGTCCGTGAACACTCGACCAAAGCCCAGATTGGTGAGGGCTGAACGTCGGGCTTCGGGAGCAAGACGGCTGGGGTGCGGAAGTATTTCGAATTTCAGAGAAGACATGGAGAACGACGACAGGGCTCGGCCTTTGACGAAAGGCATAGCGCAAAGGGCGGTGAAATGGCTACAGCGCATTTCATAACCCTGAAATGCAGCCCGGGTACGGCTAAATCAGAGTGAAGCGCCTCCACCGGACGAACTCGGCCTTGGTTCGTTGGGAACGCGTTGGCTGGGCTCGCAGTTGATGCCTTGCAGCACGACGCCGAGTTCGGAATCGATCGCTGAAATGACTCCGCGCGGCGACGAACCGAGCACATCGCGGCCATCGAGCAACGGCTCGGGAGAAAGCTCGAGCCCACCTGCCTCTTGGCCCACGGCCAGGAGAGGCTCGCCGCGTTCCGACTCGCCCACGATTACATAAGGAGCGACCCCCGTTAGGAGCACCGGTTCCGAGCCGAGCTTCGGAGCAAGGACCGGGTGAACGTCGAGGCTCCCCGAGGGCGTGACTTTCATCAACTCCACCCTATTTTCGGGGCGCTTCAACAACACCCATAGCTCGTCGCCGAAAATGCGCGCGTCGAACTCCAGCTCGGCAAGCTCGCTCGAGAGCGCTAAGGGTTGTCCGTGGGCGCGGCCTGAGTCATCCAAAGTAGCCACGAAGAGTCGGCTCGGAACAGTCTCCTCTAGCTGCTGTGATTTCGGATCGACCTCGCCGTACCGCGTCCAAAACACGTAATATCCGCCAGGACGCGCCAAGACGCGGGGTGCACCAGCGTCATCGGCAGGAGCTGTGAGTCGGCTACTCGAACGGAGCGGTTTGAGCGTGAGTGCGTCAAGAACTTGAGCGTAAACTGCGGACCGGCCTGAACTGGTTCGGCTATCCCAAACGGCGACCACTGTCGTCCCACTGCTCGCGATCGCACTCGATTCGAACGGCCGTTGGTCGAGAGCGATACTCGGCCCCTTCTCCACTTTCGCCCCGGAATCGGGAGAGATTCGATAGACCTGAAGAAATCCACCACGCGCATCGGACTCTTCGAGCAACGCCAAGAGCGAATTGCCCGCTGAGATCACCTCGGGAGGACCCGCCACTCCGTGAAGCTCCGGAAGCCCCACCTCATGCTTATCTTTCCCCGAAACCCAAACGACAAATGGCTGGGTCGAACCACGATGCCGCACTCCGCCGACAGCAAAGCCAGTCGGGGTCGATGAAACGACGTCGAACTCGAGCTCTTCTTCTGGCTCCGCCACCAGAACGAACCTGGTCTCGGTGTCCAGCGAGCACCGCTCGGACCGAGCGACGGGATCTTCTTCCTTTTCCTCGAGGACTGGCCCCGATGCGGCGTCTGAGGGAGGAGCCTCAGAGGTTTCACTCGAACCGCAACGGCAACCCTGAAATAGCGGGACCAAACCGAGGAGGAGCGTCCCGAAGTGCCAAGCCCACTTCATCGTCGGCGAGTATCATAGCTGCCCTTGCTTAGCCCAGAACGCCGCCTAGTCTTTCCTGGTCAAACCACTTGTCGGGTACCGCAACGCCTGAAATGATCGAAAACGACCTCTCTCCGCCCTATGCGCCCAATGCGCTCATGGGGGCCGTCCTCAAACGAGTCTTCTCTCGGATCCAAGTGGATCCTTGCTGGGCTGATCAGGTGCGAAAGCTCTCGGAGAGCGGACGCGTCCTCTACGTGCTGCCCAACCTGAATTGGCTCGACTTCCTGGCTCTCGACCACCTGATCAAGCGTCACCGTCTGCCCCCGATCCGGTATGTCAACGACCTCGGGCTTTGGCTCTTGAACCCCGAGGGGCCCACCGTGCGGGGGATGGGCCTGTTCAACATGCTGCTGCCCCACCGACGCCAGAGTACCGCGGCGGAGTTCCAACGCGCCCTCGAGCGCGGAGGCAGCGCTTCTCTCTTCTTGAAACGCCCTGCCAGCGTTATCGATGCCACCTTGGGCGTCTCCGGCGGTCGCGGCCTGCAAGAGGGCGACGAGCTCGTCCGATCCGTCCTGCGGGTCGCACGCGAAGGTGACAAGCCGATCTACGTCTTACCCTTGGTCTTCGTGTGGTCGAAGTCTCCTGATCGTTTGGGGTCGAGTCCCGTTGATTTCCTCCTCGGTTCTCGCCGCTTTCCGACCCCAGCGCGCGCTCTCGGGCAATGGCTCTACAATTTCAAGCACGCCGAGATGCGCATGGCCGAGCCCATCGAGGTGCAAGATTTTGTGCGCACCCACTCCGATCAAGCGGAGACCGTCCAAGTTCGTCGACTCATCTACATGACGCTCCGTCGCCTAGAGCGAGAGCGGCGCGGCATGGTCGGACCAGCCGAAAAATCTCCTGCCCGTATTCGTGCCGAAATCTTACGTAGCCCGAGACTGCGCTCTGTCATCTCTGACGTCGCCGGCCCCACAGTCGAAGACCGCGCCGCAAAAGCAGAAGACGCAGCCAAGATGCTCGCCGAGCTCCAAGCGACGCCCTCTTCCGACGTTATCAAGGGTATGGGAGTGGCCCTGCGCTGGGGTTTCAGTCGCATCTACCACGGCATCGATTTCGTCGCTGAAGACGTGGAGCGCATGCGAAACGCCGCGCGCGATGGCACCCTGGTGCTGCTACCCAGCCACAAGAGCCACATCGACTATCTGGTGCTGAGTTACTTCTTCTACGAGCACAACCTGCCGATGCCGCTGATTGCCGCAGGCGACAATCTCAACTTTCAACCCGTCGGTCCGATTTTTCGTCGCGCTGGGGCTTTCTTCATCCGTCGTTCCTTCAAGGGCGACCGTCTCTATGCTGCGGTCGTGGACGCCTATGTGCGTCGTCTGATCCGCGATGGCTACCCCATCGAGCTCTTCCTCGAAGGGGGTCGAAGCCGCACCGGCAAGCTCCTCGAACCGAAGTTCGGTCTGCTCAACATGATCGTGGATGCAGTCTTAGCCGTACCGCAGCAGAGGGTCCATTTCGTACCCGTAAGCATCGGTTACGAGCGGATCATTGAGGCCAAAAGTTACCAACGTGAACTCTCCGGCGGCGAGAAAAAGAAAGAAGAAGCGACCGACCTCTTGAGCGCGGGCGATGTCCTGCGGCATCGCTACGGCCGTATCAACCTGCAGGTGGGTCAAATTATGACTCTGCAAGAAATGGCCAATGACCTCGGTTTTCGGCCGGAAGAGCTGGCTCGGCCGGCCAAGCGCCGCGCAGCAGTTCTACGCCTTGGCAATCGCGTCATGGACGAGATCAACCGCGTCACCGCGGTTACTCCTGGCGCACTCACCGCTCTTACCTTGCTCTCGAGCGCCGAGACCACCCTGAGCGAGACACAAATCCTGGCCCGGGCCAGTCGCCTCTTGGCCATCTTGATCCGGCTCGGCGCACGCACCACCAATTCGACCATCCTGGGCGAGTCCAACTTGCGCGCCGCATCGATCCGCGAGGCGTTGCAGATGTTCATCGAAGCTGAACTCGTCGTCGCGACCCCCGAGGTATCGTCGACCGAAGGCTCGCGAGCGCCCCCCCATCGAACGTATCGTGTGCTCGAGGATTCGCGGCTCGAACTCGACACGTCCAAGAACATCGTTATCCATTTCTTCGTAGAACGTGCGCTCGTGGCCTCGAGCCTGAGCTACGACGAAAACGCTCGGGTTCTGCCCACAGATCTTGAGACCTTGCGCGCCCGAGTTCGCTATGCATCGCGGCTCTTCAAGCACGAATTTCGCTTTCGGGCCGACGCACCGTTCGACACCATCTTTGAAGGTACGCTGAGCGCGCTGCTTTTGGATGGACACCTCGAGCAGAAGGGTTCTCTCATCTCGCCTGGGCCCGGTGAACTTGGCTGGCAAGGCTCTGAGTGGCTCGATTTCTATCGTCGCACATTACAACCTTTTTTCGAAGGATATTGGCTCGCCACCCGTACGCTCGACCACCTTTTGGGGGCCGAGCTCAGCGAGAAAGAACTCCTCAAGATTGGCCTCGGTCTGGGCATGAAGTTGCTCGAATCCGGCCAACTCAGGCTGCGCGAAGCGGTGAGCAAACCTCTTGTTCAAAACGCGCTTCACGCGCTATCCGAAATGGGATACCTGCGCTCGCGAGCGGACAAGTTCGAACTCGTGGGCACTTACCAAGATCCAGACGCGCTCCTGGCCCTAACCGAACAGGTCCACGCGTTTGTAACTGGCGAACATCGAGTCGAACCGTGAGCTTCTTTTCATCCCGAGCAACTCGCTCTGGCACTCAAAGAACCGACCTCAGACGGACCATGGGGTCCGTTTGGGCTCTCAGCTTCTTGTCCGTGGGGTGTATGGGCAGTCCTTCTCCTCTGGCGCCGGGGCTTTCGGGTAGCGTTGGCGTTCCTCATTTTGGGGTGCTCACTGAGCCTTCGGAGCTCCCCGAGCAAGGCCTCGGATTTCGGCGTTTTCGGCGTAAGGGCGACGCCAATTTTGGCTTACCGCGCCTCGTGAGCGGCCTCGAACAGGCCGCCGCGAACGTTGCCACGTCGTATCCCGGAGGCCCACCTCTCGTGATCGGGGATCTGTCCGTCGTAACGGGCGGCAAGATTCCTCGCCACAATTCGCACCGCACTGGGCGCGACGTTGATTTGCTCTTGTTCGTTGAAACGCCGGAGGGCCAGCCGATCGAGAGCCCTGGTTTTGTTGCGCTGGGTGAGGACGGCTTCGCCCATCTCCCTGATGGCCGCTTTGTTCGCCTCGACGTCAAACGCCAATGGCAGCTTCTGAAGAGTCTGCTCCTCGACGAAGAGCTGGGAGTTCAGTTCATGTTCGTAAGCCGCGATCTCGAAGCGCTGCTGATCCAGTATGCCCTCGCCAAAGAAACCAACCTCGAGCTCGTCTGGCACGCGGAGACGGTGATGCTCGAGCCGGCCGATAGCTTGCCGCATACGGATCATGTTCACATGCGCATCGCGTGTAGTCCCATGGATGCTGTTTCGGGGTGTTCGGGTGGGGGGCCTCATTGGCCTTGGCTCGCCAGTTTGCCGGAGCTCGCCGATCCGGACGCTCCCCTCTTAGAAGCCATCTTGCGAGACGATCCCCTTTCGAGTTCGCTGGGTACCCAGGCGCCCGCCCAACCCGAGCCCCGAGCTCTTCTTCAACCGCTCCTCGGTCTCGCTGAAAATAAAGCCGCGCCCCGAGCTGGCCTATGAGCGAGGCGCGCATTCTTCTCGGAGATTGCCTGGAGGTCATCCCCGAGCTCATCCGTTCCGGTGATGCGTTCGACCTCATCTACGCGGACCCACCTTACAATGCCGGAGGCACCCGAGGCGCGCGGGCCGCGCGAGGAAATCGCAGTGAAGGCGTGCCAGCTTACAAGGATGATTGGGGCGGCCTCGACGCGTTCCTGAGCATGATGAAGCCTCGTCTCGGCGTCATGCGTGACGCTCTGAGCGACCAAGGCAGCCTGTGGATCCACCTCGACCACAGGGCGGTTCATGAGGTCAAAATCCTCTTAGATGAGCTCTTTGGTCGACAACGCTACCAAGGCGAGATTATCTGGGTGCCGGGCAATGGAGGCCGTAAGCGACACGGGATCCCTGTCACTCATCAAACCATCCTCGTTTACTCCAAGACCGAGACCTTCCTCTACGACCCCGAAAACGAGGTCTTGCGCGAGCCGTTCGCTGAGACGAGCCAGCGCATGCATTTCAAGAACGTTGATGCGGACGGCCGCCGCTACCGAGAACGACAGCTCGGCGGCAAGATCTATCGCTACTTCGCCGATCGAGGCCGTCGCCTGGGCAGCGTTTGGTCGGACTGTCCGTCGATGAAGGCCAACACACCCTTGCAGAACGAGGCCACCGGCTATCCGACTCAGAAGCCCGAGGCCTTGCTCGAGCGTATCGTGCTGGGCGCATCACTGCCCACGAGCCATGTACTCGACCCCATGGGCGGCTCGGGTACCACAGCCGCCGTCGCCAGACGCCACGGCCGGCGCGCAACCTCCATCGATTCGAGCCGAGTAGCCTATGAGGTGATGAAAACGCGCCTCGGATGAGCGGTTTCGGGGGAATTTCATCCTTCGGAGAGCGTAGAACCCTGTGCTAGCTTCTCGCCCACTCATCGTCGGTCGACAAAATCGGAGCCCATAATGACGAACCTATCCACGCGTGCATTCATTCTGACCACCTCTTTCGTATCTTGCTTCGCGTCCATGGCGCACGCCGAAGAGGCCGCTCCGCTTACCGCTGGCCCCCCTCATCCCACTGAGCCCCAGCCCACGAATCCTCCTCCCTCGACCGAAACGGCACCAGCGGCCGAGGCGGCGCCTGCGACGGAGACCCAGCCCACAACTCACATGAACCTCAGCGTTCCTCCACCGGCCCTCGCGCTGGAGAGGAAAGATTACGTGCATGAAGGCTTCTATTTCCGCCTCAACATCGGTGGCGGCTATGGCTACACAGACCTCACAAGCCAAGGCAGATCTGATAACGGCGACGCCTTCGCGCTCGGCGTAGACGTCATGGTGGGTGGCTCACCGGCTCCAGGCATTGTGTTCGGCGGAGCTGCCATCACCAATACGTTGATCGCGACCCCCTTACTCGGGCAAAATCGCACTCACTTTCAGTTCATCACGGGTCCATTTTTCGACGTGTATCTACGCAATAAGCAGGGGTTCCATTTCGGTGCAGCAGCGGGCTTCGCCGGGACGACGCTAGCCGACTTGCCCGCAAGTGCAGGTTTCGGCGGCGGCGGCGCCCTATTTCTCGGTTACGACTTCTGGGTCGCACCTGAGTGGTCCGGCGGATTTTTGGTCCGCGGCAGCGGCGCCTACATGGGCAGCGAGGATGTGCAAACCGGATCATTTGGCCTCTTGGGCGCGTTCACGCTGGTCTACAACTGAGGGCTTAGACGGCGCCCGGTTCCCTGCCTATGTTGGGGGCCGGAGCTACGTAGTCGCCGCGGGCCAAGGTTGCCCGCGGCGCGCCTTTTGGGCATGTTTGAGGGAATGACCAATCCCTTGCTAGAGCCGGGCCGGCCGCTGCGCTTCGACCTCGTTCGCGCCGAGCACGTCGTGCCCGCCATTGAAGAGCTGTTGCGACAAGCCCGCGCCGAGCTCGACGCCATTGTTCAAGTCAAGGCAGACTTCAGCTACGAAAATACCTTTGGTCGCCTCGAGAGCGGCAGCTTGCCGCTTTCCCTCGCCATGAACATGGTCGAGCACCTCGAGGCCGTCGCTACAACCCCCGAGATGCGCGAGGCTTATGGCGTCATTTTACCTCAAGTCAGCGAGTTCTCCTCGAGCGTCCCGCTCAACCTGGAGCTCTACCGAGCGCTCAAGGCCTTTTCAGAGACGCCCGCGGCCGAGACGCTTTCCAAGACCAAGAGGCGCTCGATTCAAAAAACGCTCGACGATTTTCGCCGAAACGGCGCGGAGCTGAGCGATGAGAAAAAGCGTCGACTTAGCGAAATTGACGCAATATTGAGCCAACACACCACTAAGTTCTCGCAAAACGTGCTCGACGGCACGAATCAGTTCGAACTCATCGTCGACGAAGCCGAAGTCCAAGGTATTCCTGAGACGGCCAAGACGATGGCGCGCGAGTCCGCGGAGAGTCAGGGCAAGACCGGCTATCGGTTCACGCTACACGCGCCATCGAGCATCCCCGTGCTCGCGTTCGCTGAGAGTCGCGAGCTGCGTGAGAAGGTCTGGCGGGCCTCGAGCCAGCGCGGGCTCAGCGTGGGCAATAACCTCGAGCTGATAGCTGAAATTCTCAAGTTGCGGCTCGAGAAGGCTCAGCTACTCGGCTTCAAGGATTTCGCGGACTTCGTTACCGCCGACCGCATGGCAGAATCTGGCGCAAAGGCCCGCCATTTCGTGGTGGATCTCACACTTCGCACCCAAGTGGCTTTTGACCGCGAAACGACTGAGCTCCGAGATTACTTTCTTGAGCACCTCGCTAAGCCAGGGGAAGTCCTCGAACCCTGGGACGTCGCCTTTGCCTCCGAGAAGCAACGCCAAGCGCTCTACGCTTTCGAAGAGGAAGCTTTAAGACCCTACCTCTCGGCAGAACGAGCCATCTTGGGCGCGTTCTCGCTTGCGGAAAGCTTGTTCGGCCTCCAGATTTCTCCAGCCGATTTGCCGGTGTGGAACGAAAGCGTGCGCTCGTATCGAGTCGACGACGCGAGCGGCAATGAACGGGGCTTTTTCTATGTTGACCTCTACCCACGTCCCTCGAAGCGTGAAGGTGCGTGGATGCACGGCCTTTATGCCGGCCAGCCGGGCGAACCCCACATCGCGCTCTTCTGCTTGAACGCCCAGCCGCCGACCAAAGATGCTCCATCGCTCTTGAGTTTCCGCGATCTGGAGACGATCTTTCACGAGTTCGGTCACCTCCTCCACCACATGCTTAGCGATGTAGAGGTACGGAGCCTCGCCTGCACCAACGTCGCTCAAGATTTCGTGGAGCTGCCGTCGCAAATTCTCGAGAACTGGTGTTCCGAAAAACCCGCGCTCGATCAGTTCGCTCGCCACTACCAAACGGATGAGCCCATCCCAGCCGAGCTGCTCGAGAAGATGCATCGAGCCAGGAACTATCGAGCCGCCTCGGCCCAAATGCGCCAACTTGGTTTCGCCGCGGTCGACCTCGCGCTCCACATAGATCATCCCTCCGGTTCACCGGAAGAGATCAACGCTTTTGCGGAGCTTCTCCTGGCTCGCTATTCTGTCACTCAAGGCAAGGCTGGCGCCTCCATGATTGCCTCGTTTGGTCACCTGTTTTCGCATCCCATTGGCTATGCGGCTGGCTACTACAGCTATAAGTGGGCCGAGGTTCTCGATGCCGACGCCTTCACCAAATTCAAGAGCAAGGGCCTGTTTGATCGCGCAACGGGTGAGGAGTTTCGGCGTTCCATTTTAGCTCGCGGGGACAGCGATCCGCCTTTGGACCTCTTTCGCGAGTTCATGGGGCGTGAACCCGACCTCACGGCCATGCTCAAGCGTCAGGGCCTCGTTGGGGACGATGAAGCCGCCGAATAACGGCGCGAACCCACGGTCTGGGTCAGACGGGAAGGCGTCGTGAGGCCGCATGACGCTGGACTCTGGTTCTTGATCGGCGCGGCGAACTTCGCTTGTAGTCCTACCACCCCTGCAAAAGAGCCCACCGCCGCTCAAGGGTCCCTTCAGGAGACACAGCTTGGGCTACCCCAAAAGGTCATCTCCGAAGAGCCGCCTGCACCACTCCAAGTAGCCCCGTTCAGCGCTACACCGGTGTGGCCGGGCTCAACGACACTCTTGGCACTTCGCCCCGAGCTTTGGCTCAGTCACCTGCGGCTCGCGCTAGGGGACGAAGTGCGGCTCGAACTGCGGCTTCTGCTGGAGGCCTGGCTCGCGCTCAGGTTGGACAGACAGTTCGATCCGAATCCCGAGCTCAATTGCCCTGCGGCAGACGTTTGTGTGCGTACCCAAGACCAAGAGCCGAGCCGCATGCTTAGGCTTCTCGCTGATCCGTCGGCTCCCGAGCCTAGCGAATGGCGCGGTCTGCTTGGGCTTCTCTCTTCCCAGGCCGATGCCGCCCTCCAAGCCGATCCTATCCTTCGCGCCGCTTTTCACCTTTCTCGCAGTGTCAGCGGCGATACGGTCCTCGCGCTCGGACCTAACTACTACCAAGAGGTCGGCGTAGGAGAGCTCGGAAGAAAGCTCGAGCGCGCTCTCCATGGCTCGCGCGCGTGCATCACCTCGCCGACTCGCCCCTTGGCTCCGATACCCCCCGCAGCAGGCCTTGGACCTGAGGTGGCGACAGGGGTCTCCGCTCCAACGACGCAAGGGCCGGGCCGCGCGAGCGAAAGAGCCCCCCGAAGTACCCGTCAGCGGCTCCTCCATCGCGATAGTCCAACGCTCGAGCCGGGACGACTCGCTCTTGCGTTTCCGGGCGCAAGTTTGGCCTCGAAACCGGCCGTCTTGAGCGCGTGGCTCCGTACCTTCATCGACGCCGCCAAGCTCACGGAAGGCCCTGAGCCGCTTCCCTATTTGAACGGCTTTTCGATCCGTGTCCCCGCCGCTCGAGTTCCAGAACTGTTAGCTCTTGCAGAGCATCTCTTGCAGAGCTCCTTTGCGGACAATGCCTCTGCTAGTCCGCCCGGACCTAGTCCCGACCTCGGTGCGTGCGAGCGCTTCCAACTCGCGCAGGAAGCTTCGCCCCCACCTTCACCTGCTCTCCATGCGTACTTTGAAGGTCTCCTCCCTCAGGGCGTCAATCTGGACGTCATCGCCGTTCAGGTGGCTCGCGGCGCTCCGCCGCCTCGCTGACACGCGCATTCTATGGGGGGCAGCGCGCCCTCATCAATGACGCAAGCTCCCGGGGCTAGACACTGGGACTCATCCCCAGGCCTGTTCTGTCTTTACCTTATAACCACAACTGCTTGTGGTGCTCACCAACACAGTGCCCAATCTGTTGGGGTAAAGTTGGCCTATCCTTTTTGAACGAGGTAAGACTCGTTTATGGCCGAGTCGCTTCCGTCGCCGTCCCCTTCAACCCCCATCGAACCTGGGAAAGGACCCAAGCGCCAGGATCGAGGACTCCAGTTTGGGTTTCGGTTCTCCAACCCCAAGCTGCATCCTTTCGATGAGGTGGTGTGGGAGCGAAGGCCGAGCGTCATCGCTAACCCCGACGGTTCGGTCGTGTTCAAGGTCGAAGGCGCCGAGGTGCCACAACAATGGTCCCAACTTGCGACCGACATCGTCGTCTCCAAATATTTTCGCAAGGCTGGGCTTGGGCCAGACAAAAGCCAGGGCGAAACCAGCGTGCGGCAAGTGGTAGGGCGCATCGCGCGCACCATCCGCAAGGCTGGCGCCGATCTGGGGGGATATTTCGCTTCCATAGCGGATGCGGACGCATTTGAGTCAGAGCTGACGTGGCTCTTACTTCACCAATACGGTGCGTTCAATTCACCGGTCTGGTTCAACTGCGGGCTCTACGCCGAGTACGGCATCGAAGGCTCGGGCGGCAACTACACTTGGTCAACCGATGCCGCTCAAATCGTCGAGACAGAGAACGCCTATGCCGCTCCCCAATGTTCGGCCTGCTTCATTCAGGCCGCTCACGACGACTTGATGTCGATCTATGAGCTGGTGAAGTCGGAAGCTCGACTCTTCAAGTATGGCTCGGGCACAGGCAGCAATTTTAGCGCGATTCGCAGCAAATACGAGACGCTCTCCGGGGGCGGCACCTCGAGCGGATTAATGTCGTTTTTAGAGGTCTTCGATCGTGCTGCAGGTGCTACCAAGAGCGGCGGCACAACGCGGCGTGCAGCCAAAATGGTTTGTCTCGATGTCGAACATCCCGAGATCGAGGAGTTCATCGAGTGGAAGAGTCGCGAAGAGAAGAAAGCCCGCGCCCTGATCGCCGCTGGCTACGACAGCGACTTCAATGGCGAGGCTTATCGCACCGTAAGCGGGCAAAACTCGAACAACTCGGTTCGAGTCACAGATGATTTCATGAAGGCCGTAGAAAACGACGGTACCTTTCAAACCCGGGCGCGCACCACGGGCGCTCCCGTCGCGACACTGTCGGCCAAGGGTATTTGGGACAAGTTGGCTCAGGCCGCGCACGCCTGCGCCGATCCGGGCCTCCAGTACGATTCAACCATCAATCGCTTTCACACCTGCCCGAACTCCGGGCGCATCAACGCCTCCAACCCTTGTTCGGAGTACATGTTTTTAGACGACTCGGCCTGCAACTTGTCGTCGCTCAATCTGACCAAATTCCTCGGCGCAGACGGGACCTTCGACGTCGAAGGCTATCGTCATGCGGTCGATATCTTCTTCACGGCCCAAGAAATTCTGGTTGATTTCTCAAGCTACCCAACGCGCCCAATCGCGCAAAACTCTCACGATTTTCGACCACTGGGTCTCGGCTACGCGAACCTCGGCACCCTCTTGATGGTCCAGGGTATCCCCTATGACTCAGAGCAAGGCAGGGCCACGGCGGCCGCGTTGACGGCCATCCTCAGTGGCCGAGCCTATGCTCAAAGTGCGCGCATTGCCGCTAGCAAGGGGCCCTTCGCAGGTTTCGCCAAGAATAGGGAACCGATGCTGCGCGTCATGGGCATGCACCGAGACGCGGCCTACGCCATCCCACGCAATCATTGCCCCGAGGACCTCTGGCAAGCTGGCGTAGACGATTTCAACGCCGCAGTGCGACTCGGGGAAGAATTCGGCTACCGAAACGCACAGGCCACGGTGCTCGCTCCCACAGGCACCATCGGTCTATTGATGGACTGCGACACCACGGGCATCGAACCCGACTTTGCGCTGGTCAAATTCAAGAAGCTCGCTGGCGGCGGCTATTTCAAGATTGTCAATCAGTCCGTACCTCGTGCGCTAGTCAAGCTTGGCTACAGCGAGAGGCAGGTGGCAGAAATTGTCGCCTACGTCACCGGAACCAATACGCTGCTCAGTTCGCCGTTCGTCAATCGCGCGAGCCTCAAAGAAAAAGGGCTCAACGACGCGGACCTGCAGAAGATCGAAGACGCACTGCCCTCCGTGTTCGACTTGGGGCTCGCCTTTAGCTCATGGGTGCTCGGCCGCGATACGCTGCTCCGGCTCGGGGTTCCCGCTGAAAAGGTCGGGCGACCCGACTTCGAGTTGCTGCCCTTCCTCGGATTCGCCAAAGAACACATCTCAGCCGCCACCGAGGTGATCGTGGGTCGGATGATGATCGAAGGTGCGCCGCACTTGGTCGAAGCCCATTACCCTGTGTTCGATTGCGCAAATCGCTGTGGGAAAAAGGGTGTGCGCTTCCTCGTGCCCAAGAGCCATCTACACATGATGGCTGCCGCTCAGCCTTTCCTTTCCGGCGCTATTTCGAAGACCGTCAATCTACCCCAGGAGTCCACAGTCGAAGACGTCAAGGAAGTGTATCGCCTCGGACACAAGCTAGGCCTCAAGGCGGTGGCGCTCTATCGTGACGGCTCGAAGGCGTCTCAGCCTCTCTCCACGTCGAGCACTACTGCGAGTGAAGACGCGCCCGTAGACGAAACTCCCCTCAGCATCGTGCCAGCTTCTCGTCCTCACGGTGAACGGCGCCGTCTGCCCAAGAAGCGACGCGGCTTTACCCAAGAAGCCAGCGTCGGCGGGCACAAGGTCTTCCTCAGAACTGGTGAGTACGAACACGGCGAGTTGGGAGAAATCTTCATCGACATGCACAAGGAGGGCGCCGCATTCCGCAGCCTCATGAACTGCTTTGCCATGGCGATCTCGATCGGCCTGCAACACGGCGTTCCCCTCGAGACTTTTGTCGAGCAATTCACCTTCACTCGCTTCGAACCCCACGGCTCAGTGCAAGGTCACCCCAACATCAAATTCGCAACTTCGATTGTCGACTACCTGTTCCGCGTGCTCGGAGTCGAATACCTGGAGCGCTTCGATTTCGCCCAAGTTAAGCCGAATCCTGCCGAAAAATTCATTGACGATCCGAGCGCCCGCGCCCACCTCGCCGAAGCCACACCCTCCAGAGGGATGCCCAGCGACGCCCACGTTGCTTCGGCCGATCCGAAGGGCGCTCTAGACCAGCACCTGGAAGAGTTGATGGGCGACGCGCCGGTGTGCGATTCCTGCGGACACATTACGGTGCGCAATGGCGCTTGTTATCGCTGCCTCAACTGCGGCAACAGCATGGGCTGTTCGTAACAGCCTGAGGCTGATTTCAGACGCCATCCACGATGCCCTGCGCAAAACGCACGGCTGTCTCGATGGCGAGCTCTCGCGGCTCTTTTCGCGATAGGAACAGGTCGTGCTTGCCTCCCTCAATGGCCGCGAGCTCGACTAAAGGCCCGATCGAAGGCCCGATTCGCTTCATGTCTTCGACGTCGAGCACAGCGTCTGCAAGGTGCGCTTCGGGGGTCACCGGGCCGCCCGGTGGATAGCTGCGTGCCGAGTGCATCAATAAGACCGGTAGCGGCAAATGGAGGCCTCGACGCACCTCCGTTTGGGCTTCGACGATGGCGCGTATCCAACCGGCGCGCACTGGAAAGCCCTTCAGCGGTTTCTTCTTGAGGTCATAGTCCCACTCGCCGTCCATCGAGCGATGCAGGGTTCGGCCGTAAGTTCCTCCAAGCCCCAAGGGTAAGCGAACTCGTGGCAAACGCGCGCCGAGCGCCGCGATGGCGCGGAGGGGCTTGCGAAGAGCCGGCTTCACGGCAAATTCTAGGAAGGGACTATTCAGGATCAGCCCCTGAACCAAGTCGCGACGCCTACCGCGCTTGGCATAAAGGAGCGACGAGAGGCAACCCGTGGAGTGCGCCAGGATGACGACCGGTCCACCTTGCTCGGCCTCAATCGCCTCTAGCGCACAGGTAAGCTCGAAAAAATATTCGTCTAAGCTAGCGACGAAGTTCGGTAAGTTCTTCTTACGCAAAGATCGCCCGTAGCGCCTGAGGTCGAGGGCGTGGAACGAGAACCCGGCGGCGATAAAAGCTTCCGCGACGAAGCTCTGAAAGAAGTAATCGCAGAAGCCATGCACGTACAAAATGGCAGGCCCCGCAGTTTTTCTGGTTGCGGAGCGCCGGACCAGTGTCGCCACCAGCTCCCCATCCCCCTCCCTGCCCCGACCGAGGGCGATGGGGCGCGCCTCGAAGCCAGGGAGTTCGTCCGGGAGATAGGCCGACATTGTATGCAGCCTATCATTGTCGGCGCATTCGTCACAGTAAGTAGAGGTGCCTGCAGGTACTCGAGTATCCTCTCCGCGGCCACCTTGTTCGCAGAGCTCAGGTCCGCTGAAACTTCGGCCGGATTCATTTTTCCGAATCGATGGCCGTGGTAGTTAGCAGAAACACCGTCCACTCGAGAGCTTCGAAGCTGAACGAACGGACGCGTGCACTGGCTTCGGCCATTGAGGAGACCTCTAGGTGCAGTTGGACTTTGCCACCAAACAACTCACGATCAAGCTCGTCTATTATGGTCCAGCTTTGAGCGGAAAAACGACGAATTTGCAGGCCTTGCATCAGGCCGCAGATGCCCAATCCAAGGGGCGGCTGATGACCTTGGACACCAAGGACGACCGTACGCTCTTCTTCGATCTCCTGCCGCTCACCTTCGAGGATCGAAGCGGACTCTCCGTCCGTATCAAAGTTTTTACTGTACCGGGTCAGGTTATCCATGCCTCGACGCGTCGTCTCGTGGTGCAGGGCGCTGATGGCGTTGCCTTCATCGCTGATTCGCGCCTGGCCGAGACGGACCACAACACGGAGTCCTTCCTCGACTTGCAGAAGAACCTCAAAGGTCAGGGCATTGAACTTGAAAAGATGCCGCTCGTGATTCAGTTCAACAAACGGGATCTGCCCAACGTTCGCAGCGACGCCGAAATCCGTGAAATGGCCAAAATGGGCCGTGAACCCGTCTATCTTGGCGTCGCGACGCGTGGACTCGGCGTCGTGCCCTGTTTCATTGGTCTGCTCCACCAGACGTGGCGCGGACTCGAGGCTGCTCATGATCTCAAGGGTAAATTTGGATTCGATGGGTCCAGCTTCATCAAAGACGTAGCAACGAAACTAGGTGACCCGCGCGAAATTAGCGATATTTTGGGCGATTCGGCGGGCGGGGGTGCCAGTCATGGGTGAGAGCTTGCCCAAAGGCCTGAATGAGCTGGTGCTGGAGCAGCAGTTCGCCTTGGAAGACGTACTTGACCGCCGCGCATTGCCCGAGTTCACCCGCTCGGTGGAGGCCCTGTTCGGTGTGTCAGTCCGCATCTTGACGAGCGCCGGCACCATCCTCGCCGACGCTGGCGAATTGCCCTCTCTTTATCGCCTGTATCAGAAGTCGAAGAGCGGCCGGCTGCGCCTCAACCAGACCATTAGCCGAGTGCTCGCCGCACGGCCCGAACTCGGACGGATCACGACCGTACCTTGTGTGTCAGGCGCCACCTATTTCATCTCTGCTATCGCCCACGATGGACACATCCTCGGACGAATCGTGGTGGGTCCGTTGTTCGTGGCTGACGAACCCTCCACGAGCCCGCAAGAGCTCGACGTCCCTGAAATTCTCGAGCCCGAACTCTTGGAGGCGCTGGAAGCGATTCCTCGGAGGTCGGCTGCGGATTGCGAGAACATTCTTCAGCACCTGGGTCATACGCTCGACGTGCTCCTCTACTCGGGCTTCAAGGCTCATCTCGCAAGCAGCATGCACCTTTCGTCGGTACGAGAGAGCTTTCGTGAACTCTCGGAGAAGAACGCCAAGCTCCAGCTCGCGTATGACCGTCTTCGCGAGCTGGACCGACTGAAGAGCAACTTCTTGGCGACCGTTTCGCACGAGCTTCGAACGCCACTGACGTCTATTATCGGCTACAGCGAGATGCTGAAAGAAGGCATTCCGGGCGAACTCAACGAAGAACAGGCCGAGTTTGTTACGACAATCCATCAGAAAGGCGAGCAACTCCTGGAGTTGATCCAGAGCCTCCTCGATTTATCAAAACTCGAGAGCGGCACCATGAGCCTCAAGAAGAAGGACGTCGATTGCGGCGCGCTCGCTCGCGACGTAGCCCTTACGCTGACGCCAACCGCTCGCAAAAAGCAGGTTGAGCTCACTACCGAAGTAGAAGCTAACCTGCCCGCTTTTTTTGGCGACGGTGAACGCCTGCGGCAAGTGCTCTTAAACCTCATTGAAAACGCCATCAAATTCACGGCGCGAGACGGGAAGGTTCACCTCATGGTGCGTCTCGCGAAAGAGGCCTCCGATCAGGCCGAGGGCGGCGGGGTTGTGCTCGGCACGTTGAGACGCACCGTGCTCGAGTTCATGGTTGTCGACACGGGCATTGGCATTCCAGACGAGCAACGGGAACGGGTGTTCGATGCCTTCTATCAAGTAGATAACAGCGCGACTCGCGAAATTGGTGGCAGCGGCCTCGGCCTATCCATCGTTAAGCGATTGGTCGACGCCCACGATGGGCAGATTTATATTGAACCCAACCAACCCACTGGGACCCGATTCATCGTCAGATTGCCGCTACGCCGCACAAGCTAGGTTATAACGAGCTAGGCCCCGGGTTGGGCCAGAAGGCTCGGATTTAGGGGGGCTGGGCCTTTTTGGGGGCTGGGCCTTCGAGGAGCTCAGCCCTAGAAGGACGAGGCCATGCAAGCACAACGCCGAAAGCCCCAAGCTCTCACCGAGCTCAAGGCCCTCGAGATCCTGGCTCTCCTCCCCCAGCCAGCCTGGGGAAAAAAAGGGCTCGGCATAGGCGACGATGCGGCCATCGTCCCCCAGCTCGGAACGGGCGCCTGCTGGACCGTGGATAGCTGCGAGGAAGGATCTCACTTCGAGCTCTCGTGGATGCGACCCGAAGACGTCGCGCACAAAGCCCTCCAAGCCGCGATCAGCGACGTGGCCGCTATGGGCGCTGTCCCTAACGCCATGCTTTGTCACGTGACGTTGAGCCCGGCAGTCGATTCAAGATTCTTTCGCCGCTTTGTGAGCGCTCAGGCCGAAATCAGCCGACAGATGAACTGTCCGATCGTGGGTGGCAATCTCAGTACCGGAAAGAGTCTTACCGTCGTAACAACCGTGCTCGGCTCGGCCCCCCAAGGGCGAGCAGCGGGTCCCCTTGGCTTTCTCTCGCGACGGGGGGCAAAACCCGGAGACGAGGTCTGGCTCGTCGGATCGGTCGGTTGGGCGCGGCTGGGGCTCCATTGCCTTCGCTCGGGCCAAAACCAGGCTCGTGGGGCCGCGCGGCGCGCGCTCCTATCTTTTCGCCGCCCCGAGGCCTTGGTGCGCCGCGGGCTCGAACTGCGCGGTCGCGCTTCGGCTTGTCTCGACGTCTCCGACGGACTCGCCCGAGACGCCACGACCCTGAGCACGGCTAGTGGTGTGAAAATAGTATTAGAGGAACAAGCCTGCCTCGATCTGCTAACACCCGCGTTCATTCGTCTCTCGCTCGAGCTCGGGCTTGATCCGCTAGAAGCGGCACTTCAAGGGGGAGAAGACTATGCACTCCTAGCGACTGGACCCAGCCGCCAAAGGCCCCCGTTTGCGGCCCGGATCGGGAACGTAGAGCGCGGCGAGGGGGCTCACTTGCAGACTCTCTCAGGTGGGCTCGAACACTTACGCGGTGGGTTCCTCCACGGTCAAAAGCCTGAACGGCGGGCTCGTCGTTCCTAGTTCGAGGCCTTGCCCTGAACTCGAAAAATCTGACCTAAAGCTGGGCCAAAACCCGCTCGAACACGCCGGCCTCGAGCGCGGCCATCCGCGCAAGGAAGCGTCTAAAGTCTCGCTTGGGCAGGACCCCTTCCGCCGTACGCAGTGAGAAATCTGTGAGACGGGTTGTAGCGAAACGAACACAGGCAAAAATTCCTTCGCTTCGAAGGCCAGCCTTCTCTCGCTCCGATAGCGGGCGAACTCCGTTGTAGCCTTCAAAGAGGGCCAACAGGCAGTCGGCTTTGAATTCGTCGCCGTAGCACCAGGCGAGGGCCGTCACGGCCAAGTCGTAACTGAAAGGCCCGACGCAAGCGCTCTCGAAATCGAGCAGGGCCGCCAACGCCCCATCATGAAAAAGGACATTGTCTCGGAACAGGTCGCCGTGAATCAACCCCTGAACCAACTCGGGGTCACGAGCAGACGCCACCTCTGGCAATTTGGCTAAAAGCGCGAGGGCCGACGCCTCGAGGTCTGCTCGGCCAGCTTGGAGGACACGATTCAGCCTCTCTTCCAGCTCCCGAGGACCGAAACGCCCTTGGGGCACACTCAGGCCGGGCAAAGGGGCCAGGTGGACTTGGGCTAGTGCCTGGCCGAGCGCACGAGCGTGCTGAGGCGTTACCGAGAACGAGCACAGGCTCGTGCCAGAAACGCGCTCGTAGAGCGAAAATGGGACAGCTCGCCCCTCCTGCGTCCGAAAAGTTAGCACCAGCTCTCCAGCGAGAGTTCGCCGCGGCCGAGCCACGGCGATTTTGGCGTCGGCCAGAAGTTCGTTCAAACGGAGCTCAAACTCAGCGCCCGCCGCGCCTTGCTCCTCGTACAGGCGCGCAAAAAACCTCTCACCGGCGGCACCATTCATGAAGAAATTCGAGTTGACGCTGCCCGCCGCCAGGGGCTCGATGGACTCGAGCCGAAAGCCATATTCCGCGGCCAGTGCGAGCGCATCGGCCTGAGGTAGAACGGTAAGGAGCGCCATGATTTATCACCGAGCGAGGCAGGGGCGCGGTTCTTCCACAGGCGCCTCATACTGGCAAGAATGCGTCGATTTCGCGGACCTGAGCGGGCGCCGCTTCCCGAAATAGGTTAGAAAAAAGCGCGCGCGACGCTCGCCTCCGAAGAACTCGGAGGGGTTGCTCGTGCAACCGAGTCTACTCGAATGGAAGTCAGCGGAGATACAACTAGCCTCTCAGCCAGCGCCTTGCGCGCCCTCGAACGCGTTTGGCGCCGCAAGGTTCCGGCTGACGTTATCGTCAGCCCGGAGCTCGCGAAATCGCTCGCCGAAGCGTCGGCACAATCGGGGCGCCAAGTTGGCGTGCTCCTCGACCGCCTGGGGTCGATCGAACATGTGATCGTGGGTTCGCCCACCGGCCTCATGTTGCCCGACGTGGGGCGCTTGCGCGCAGCCAAAGGGCGCTACCGCGGAATTCGGCTGATTCATACCCATCTATTCGGTGAGGGCCTCTCTCACGATGATATCACCGACTTAACGCGCCTCCGTTTGGACATGGTGTGTGCGCTCATCCTTACGCCCGGCGGCGATCTGCGAAGCCTAACCTACGCCTACAATATCCCCGACCGCAGCGACGCAGACGCAGACCAGCCAGGGTACGAAGTGGTGCCACCCGTACCCTGGGGGCGCCCTCAACCGAACTTCAGCGAGCTAATCGAGGCTCTCGAAGCAGAATATTCTCGCCTAGAAAAGGGTCGCCCACTCGAGGCCAAAGATGGTCGCGCCATGCTGATCCATGTGGGCGAAAAGTCCGGTGGCCCTGGCGCCATGCGCATCGCCGAGTCTCGTATGGCCGAACTGAGCGCGCTCGCGGAAACGGCTGGCGTCGAAATAGTGAAAAAGGTTGTTCAGTTGCGCGAGCGCATCGATCCTAAGTTCGTACTGGGAAAAGGACGCCTTGAGCAAATCATCATTGAAGCTATCGATCTAGACGTTGAAACCCTGATTTTCGACGCCAACCTGAGCCCCACGCAGGCCAGCAGCATCGCTCATGAGACGGATCTCAAGGTAATCGATCGCACGCAGCTTATTCTCGATATCTTTGCGCAACGGGCCGAGAGTCGCGACGGCAAGTTGCAGGTTGAGCTCGCACAATTGAAGTACACCCTGCCGCGTCTCGGCCAAAAAGACGACGGCCTCTCGCGACTAACGGGTGGCATCGGTGGGCGCGGCCCCGGCGAGACCAAGCTCGAGATCGGAAAACGTCGGGCCCGCGAGCGTCTCGAACGTTTGCAAAAGCAGCTCAAAGAGCTGGCCAAACAGCGCGCGGAGCGACGGCGCAAACGAAACGCCGATGATATCCCGGTGGTAGCCATCGTGGGCTACACGAACGCAGGCAAGAGCACGCTCTTGAATGCACTCACGCAAGCCGGCGTGCTCGCCGAGAACAAGCTCTTCGCCACGCTCGATACCCGTTCGCGACGACTCTATCTGCCGAACGACAACACTATCATCCTGAGCGATACCGTTGGTTTCATCCGCGACATGCCCAAAGACTTGTTCGCAGCGTTCCGGGCCACATTTGAAGAAGCTGGGGATGCAGACCTTATTGTCGAGCTCATCGACGCGTCCGATCCCGAAGAGCGAACTCATCGGCGCGAAACCGAGCGTTTGATCGAGGAGCTAGGCATTCAGGATACGCCTCGCCTCACGGTCTATAATAAGGCGGACCGCCTGGCTCTAGACGAGGTCGAGTCGCTCCAGCAAAAGCTGGATACACTCGTCATCTCAGCGCTCAAGCCAGACACTCTTCGCCAGTTAGTCGATGAGCTAGCCCGCCGTTTCCCCAAGGGCCAAACGACCGCACAAAAATTGGACGTGGCTCTTGAACCTGTCACCGACGAGGCCTTCGTACCTCCGGCGGGCATGGTTTGGGATGAAGAGTTCGGTGAGTACATGCAGGCCTGAGTTTCGCGCGGGTAGTGCGGAGAGGGGTTTGGTGCGCGAGAGAGCGCTGGTAGGCTGAGCGCAGACCTCTCAGGATCCCCCAGGATGCTCCTAGCCAAAAAACCGCTCCGCCTCGTCGTGCAAGAAGCCGAAGACCCGAACGTGGGCGAAGGGCACGGCCCGCTCAAACGCAGCCTTGGGGCCTTTCATCTCACCATGCTGGGCATCGGGGGCATCATCGGGGCGGGTATCTTTTCGCTCACTGGGGGTGCGGCTCATTCCTATGCAGGGCCAGGTATCGCGCTCTCTTTCGCGCTGGGCGGCATCCTGTGCACCTTCGCGGGCCTCTGTTACGCCGAACTCGCCGCGATTATCCCCGTGGCCGGCTCGGCCTACGCTTACGCGTACACGACCCTGGGCGAGATCTTCGCCTGGGTCATCGGCTGGGACCTCATCCTCGAATACGCGTTTGGGTCGGTCGTCGTATCCATCGCCTGGAGCGGCTATTTTTTGGAGGTCTTGCGCTCGCTCGGTCTACCTCCACCCGACGCGCTTTTGCCCTTTTTCAAAGGGCCCTACGAAATGATCGCCCTTTCGAACGGCGAGAGTCAGGCCGGTTTTTTCAATTTACCCGGAGCTTTCGTCGGTTTGCTTTGCGGCTGCATTCTTTATCGCGGCGTGCGCGAGAGCGCCTGGGTGAATAACATCATCGTCGCGCTCAAAGTTGCGATCGTGCTCCTGTTCGTAACGCTCGGTCTGGGCCTCGTCAGCGAAGCCAACCTAGTCGCCAACCCGAGTGCAGTTGGGATCGGTCAACTTGTTCCTCCGGTAGAGACACTTTCTGCCGACAAGTGGTCCGCACTGGATTCGCTCTTTCATAGTTGGTTGGGCTATGCACCCACCCGCTTCGGCTGGGGCTTTGGTGGCGTACTTACCGGCGCCGGCGTCGTTTTCTTCGCTTACATCGGCTTTGATGCCGTGAGCACGCTGGCCCAAGAGACCAAGCGCCCCCAGCGCGATCTACCGATCGGTATCTTGGGGTCACTCACCATCTGCACCGTCCTTTATATTCTTGTTGCTCTTACGCTGACCGGAGTTGTTCATTTCAGCGACCTCGGCGTGCCCGCTCCCATCGCGGTAGGTATCGATCGCATTGCAGAGCTCCGAAACATGAGTCCGGGCATGACGCGCGCCTTCACCTCGAGCGTCAAACTCGGTGCGCTCGCGGGCCTCACCAGCGTTATTTTGGTGCTGATGTTGGGACAAACCCGAATTTTCTACGCCATGAGCCGAGATCGACTCTTGCCCTGGTTCGACGCGACGCACCGGCACTTTCACACTCCCCATGTGGCGACCATTGTTACGGCCGGATTCGTGTCAGTCGCGGCCGGCATTTTGCCGATGGCGCTCGTGGGCGAGTTAGTTTCGATTGGGACCCTATTGGCATTTTTGATCGTGTGCGCGGCGGTGCCTATCTTGCGCAAAACCGATCCTGACGTGCCTCGACCCTTTCGCGTTCGGCTGCCCTGGTTGGTCGGCCCGTTGGGCGCTGCGGCCTGCCTCTTCGTGATGGTTGGGCTCCCCCCCGACACCTGGCTCCGGCTGATTGTCTGGCTCATGCTCGGTTTTGTCGTGTACTTCGCTTACAGCCGGAAGCACTCGCGATTTCAGAAGCTAAGCCCGTAGAACGTTCACCTCGACCGTGAGCTGAGTTTCTCCCATCGAGAAGCTCCTTGAGCGGGCTCCGTTCGTACCTCGTTCCTCCGGCGGGCTCACGGTGCGGATCCCGTATGACCTACGCGGATCGCTCGTCGTCCAACCCGACAAACACGATCTGGATCATAGACAATCTATCCGGATCCTTCGTCATCAGCCGGGCAGTCAATGGCCTGGATCACAGGCAATCTATTCGGATCCTTCGTCGTCAGCCGGGCAGTCAACTGCCTGGATCACAGGCAGTCTATTCGGATCCTTCGTCGTCAGCCGGGCAGTCAATGGCCTGGATCACAGACAGTCTATCCAGATCCCACATCATCCATCGACGGCCGCCGCTCCGGATCAAAGATAGTCTATCCAGATCCCTCGCCGTCTCGACCCACCGACCCTGAGATCGCCCGTTCGAAGCTAGATCAAGGATGAACCGTTCAGATCACACGAAGAGCAAGAGCCGACGGATCGGCCCTTCGCTTCGCTATTTAAGCCTTTTCACTGTCGCGCCGCGGGCGGCGGTTCGCGTCAAGCACGCGCTTCCGAACGCGAATCGCGTCGGGGGTGACTTCAACCAACTCGTCGCGGTCAATCCACTCAAGAGCCGTATCGATGGTGAGCGCTTTGGGAGGCGTTAGCGTCACGTTCTCATCCTTGCCTGCGGCGCGGATGTTGGTGAGCTTCTTCTCTCGCGTAATGTTGACCTCGAGATCGTTGTCGCGGTTGTGTTCACCCACGACCATGCCCTCGTAGACTTCCGTGCCTTCCTTGACGAACATCTGCCCGCGCGGTTGAAGACCGAAAAGCGCGTAGGGCGTCGCAATGCCCGACCGATCGGCAACCATGGCACCGTTGGCACGGCGCAACATCGGCCCAGCGTAGGGTTCCCAACCGGCGAAGATGGTATTGAGGAGCCCGAGCCCTCGGGTCTCTGTTAGGAAGTCAGAGCGAAATCCGATTAGGCCACGGGAAGGTACGCGGAATTCTACGCGCGACCGACCCGACCCCATGTTCATCATGTTGGTCATCTGGCCGCGGCGCTCACCTAGGCGCATGGTGACGGCGCCTATATATTCTTCCGGCACATCGATCACTACGTCTTCAACTGGCTCTTGCTTCACGCCGTCGACCTCGCGCACCACGACCTCGGGCATGCCGAGTGAGAACTCATAGCCTTCACGCCGCATGGTCTCCGCGAGCACCGCGAGCATCAGTTCGCCTCGCCCAAACACCACGAACGTATCTGGTTCTTCCGTCGCTTCGACGCGCAGAGCCAGGTTTCGTTTGCCCTCCTTCTCGAGGCGCTCCTTGATGTGCCGCGAGGTAACCCACTTACCGACCCTGCCCGCAAACGGGGAGTTCGACACGACGAAGCGGATCTTGATAGTCGGCTCTTCGACAGAAATACGCGGCAGCGCCTCGGGACGCGAAGGATCGGCTAGAGTGTCACCGATTTGCACCTCTTCGAGTCCAGCCACAGCCACAATATCGCCGGCCAGAGCCTCCTCGACCTTAACGCGCGACGTGCCTTCGTAAGTGTAGACGGCGCTCAACCGAGCCTGACGCGTCGTCGTCTCTCCAATGAAGGCCACCGTCGAGTTGACGCGGATCTTGCCACGCCATACCCGGCCCACCGCGAGGCGACCCACGTACTCATCGTGCTCGATATTGTGTACCAAAAACTGCAGCGGCTCATCGGTGCTTAACGCGGGGGGCTTCACGCGCTCGAGGATCGTCTCGAACAAGGGCGTCAAATCAGTTCCCTCGTCGGCTAACGAGCGCTTGGCGATACCCAGCTTACCGACGGCATAAATGGTCGGGAAGTCGGCTTGCTCATCGCTGGCCTCTAGCTCACAGAACAGACCGAACGTTTCACTCAGCACGTCCTCGGGGCGGGCGTCTGAACGATCGATCTTGTTGATGACAACGATCACCGGAAGACCGAGCTGAATCGACTTGCCCAGAACGAAACGCGTCTGCGGCAAAGGGCCTTCCGCTGCATCGACGAGCAAAAGAACGCCGTCCGCCATCTTGAGCGTGCGCTCGACTTCACCGCCGAAGTCGGCGTGGCCGGGCGTGTCGATGATGTTGATGGTGGTGTCGCGAAAGCGAACCGAGCAATGCTTGGCTAAAATGGTGATGCCGCGTTCACGCTCGAGGTCGTTCGAATCCATGACGCGATCTGCGACGGCTTCGTTGGTGCGGAAAACACCCGTTTGCCTCAGCATGGCATCGACGAGAGTCGTTTTGCCGTGGTCGACGTGGGCGATAATCGCAATATTGCGCAGGGCGGTCATAGGAGGCGCCCCCCGTAGCCCTCAAATGACCGCGACGCAAAGAAAATCGCTCCAAACGCGCCGTCATGACGCGCTTTGGTTACGATCGCCTGCGCAACTTCACGGCGATCGCGTCAACTCCTACTCAGTCCACTGACCCTGTAGAGTACTCCGCCGTCTTCGCTCGTGACCTCAACGCTCCGGCGTACCCAGCCCAGGTGCTGTTCGGGAAGGCTGATTTCGCCTTCTCCCCACGATAAGACAAATTCGCCAGCCTCTGAAATCAGCAAATCGGTGCCGCTCGGAGGAGCTTCGAGCTGGATCTTGGCTTGTGGCCGAAGCTCGTAGCGCTCGATCACGCCGTCGCTCATCGCTCCGCCACTCAACATCTCGAGTCGTCGACCTTTGGCGAGCCGAGAGCCCGGCAGCCCGCGGGTCGGAGTAATCGTCACGGGTTCGTCGAGCGGAATCACGAGTTGATCCACCGTCGTGCTGAGGGCTCGAGCGACTTTGAGCGCGACCGCGAGCGTAGGATTGGCCTGCCCAGCTTCCAGGTGGGCGATGGTCGGGCGCGGCACCCCGGAATGTTCGGCGAGGGCCGCCTGACTCCAACCCATCTTTTCCCTGAGTTTCTTCAGGTTCTGGGCGATCAGTGTCGACGTATCGTCAGTCACGTCAACATATTAACTCGAACCGAGAGCTGGGAGCAAACCTCAGCGTTGCCCCCTCCCTCCCGCTTTGCTCGGGAAAGGGCGTTAAGGGCCCGCTTCGAGCCTCGAGATATCGACGGTTTCGTCCCAGGCCGCCTCATGCCCTTCGTAGTGGATTTTGAGCTTGCCCGGGCTGACCACCTCGAGCACCGAGGCCCGATAGAACGAATTGCGCCAGCGCGCTTTGACGTGATCTCCGACTTTGAAACGACTGAGCAGCGCGGTGGGACTCGGCTGCGTATCGCCCTGAAGAGCGCGAACGTGACGGGGCGGCGGAGGGAACATGCGCGTTGTGACCGTCCCCTTCACGCGGTCCAAGCTGACATCTTCATCCCAGCGCGACGGATAGCCGTCGAAATGGACGCGAAAATGACCGTCGTCTCGTTTGGTGATGATGAACGCGGGATAGAGCTGCTTTTCCTCGCCCCATTCGACCAAGACATAGTCTCCGATGCGGTAGGGCCTCTGGCAGCCAGACACGAGAAAGAGCAGCACCCAAAGGAGCGCAGCCAGGCTAGGCAACCCGCGCATCCCGTCCCTGTTCGAGCTGACGGTACGACTTTGAGGCGCCATTCTTCATGAAGAAAATCGCTAACCCCGTACCGAGCGCCACCGCGGCGAAACTCAGGCCAAGTTGAAGCCGCCAACCGAATTCGAACTCGCCATGGCTGCCACCGAGATTCAACGTAGCAGTGGCCACGGTGTAAGCGTTGAATCCGATGTGAAACGCCAAGCTCGCAAGCAACGAACCCGACGCGGCGCGTAGGAAACTCAAGGTCGCCGCTATCAAGGCGAGGGCTGGCCAGAAATGGGGATCGAGGTGGCTCAAAAGAAACGCGCTACCCGTCGCGAGCGCGGCGGAAGGGGCAGAACGGGCCGAGCGACGCAGCGCGCCGAAAAGCGCTCCGCGAAAGAATGCTTCCTCCGCAAACGGCACGAGCAGCGTCAAAAACACGCTCAGAAGAGCCGCTTCAACCCATCCACTCGGTCGCAACATGGCCGAGCGCGCCGTGGCTTCTGCTTCGGGAATGGGAAAGAACTTCTCCGTCAGATCCGCGACGACCAGGGCAGGAAATTGGCTTAGTACGCCAAGCAAGAGGCACGCGAAAAGGGCCCAGAGCGGGATGGCCCGGAGCCCGAGGGCGCCGCCGACCGAACTCTCATTCGAATGTCGCCCTAAGAGGAAGGCTGCGAGCGTAAGAAATACGGCGCCTGAAGTGCCCGAAAGCGTCACCATGTCGAGGTCTGACTCGGGGTGCGTGCTTTGGATGAGGCCGATAGAAAATACCATCAGCAGGAGTGCACCCAAGGTCCACACCGTCACTTCCATCCAACCGAAAGCAGCTAATTCGCCGCTGGGCTCTTGAGGGGGTTCACCCTGGGCTCGCTGATTCAAATCGGACTCCCACGCAACTTGGGTAGCGTGCCACGCTTTTGCACCGTATCGAGCAGATACTCGCGGCTCGCCTCAGGGTAGTCCACCGTGTAGTGGAGACCGCGGCTCTCTTTGCGACTCTTGGCGCCAGCAATCACGAGTTCGGCGACGAGCTGAATGTTGCGGAGCTCGAGCAAGTCGCGAGTGATGAAGTGCTTCCAATAATATTCGCGGATCTCGCGTTCCAGGAGGCTAATTCGGCTCTCCGCGCGCTGTAGTCGAGAATCGCTGCGCACGATGCCAACGTAGTTCCACATCAAGCGCCGAACTTCGTCCCAGTTTTGGGTCACGATCACAGCTTCGTCGCTCGGACCCGCGTCCCCCGTCTCCCATTCGGGTGCGTGGGGCGCAGGCCGGGTTCGGAGATCGCGCAATTGATCCTTCAGCTTCTGAGCGGCTCGCTCGGCGAAGACCAAGCCTTCGAGGAGCGAATTCGAGGCGAGCCGGTTCGCGCCATGCAAACCGGTACAGGCTGTCTCACCAATCACCCATAGTCCAGGCAGGCTGCTCCTGCCCCAAAGATCGCTCGTGACCCCGCCGCACATATAGTGGGCGGCCGGCACGACCGGGATCGGTTGCTCGGTAATATCGAGGCCGTAACTCAAACATCGCTCATGGATATTGGGGAAGCGCTCGCGCACGAAACTCGCTGATTTGTGGGTAATATCGAGCAGTACGTACTCGCTACCCGTCCGCTTCATTTCAAAGTCGATAGCGCGGGCCACAATGTCGCGAGATGCGAGATCGGCCAGCGCATGATGGCGCGGCATGAAGGCCTCGCCGCTCGGCAGACGCAAGACCGCACCTTCGCCCCGGAGCGCTTCACTCACCAGAAAGCTCTTAGCCCGGGGCTCGTAGAGCACCGTCGGATGAAACTGAAAGAACTCCATGTTCGCGACTTCAGCCCCCGCGCGAAACGCCATAGCCACGCCGTCGCCCGTCGCTACGTCGGGATTCGATGTGTAGAGGTACACCTTGCCCGCGCCGCCCGTGGCGAGCACGGTAGCTTTGGCCAGAATTTTTTCGACCTTGCCCGTCTGTTCATCCAGCACGTAGGCGCCCACGCATTCGTCGGGCTTGCCGAAGCGGCTATGAACGATCAGGTCCACGCCCATGTGCCATTCGCGGAGCTGAATGTTGGGGTGGTTTACGGCCTTGGCCATCAGGGCGCGCTGAATCTCAGCGCCGGTCATGTCTCCTGCATGTGCGACCCGCCGTTCGCTGTGCCCGCCCTCGCGACCGAGGTCGAGAGAGCCCGACTCCGCGCGCGAAAATTCAGCGCCTTGCTCGATGAGCCAACTCAAGACGTCCGGACCTCGCTCGACACAGAGCTGCACCGTCTCTGAGCGACACAGCCCTGCTCCCGCTGCATGAGTATCGGCTACATGCTTGTCGTAGCTGTCCGTCGGGTCGAGCACCGCGGCCACGCCCCCCTGCGCCCACTCGGTCGCCGACTGGTTCAGGGAACGCTTGGTGGTTACGACCACCTGGCCAAATTCGGCGGCGCGAAGGGCGAAGGACAAACCAGCGATGCCACTGCCGAGCACTAGAAAATCAGGGGTAGAACTCATGGAGTCCATCGCTCCTTTAGCGCGCTCG
>Ga0164241_10000343_pt1 | contig 93606 bp, 78 predicted proteins | sample OricomyardsoilBY_FD_108780 | JGI IMG/M metagenome (GOLD analysis project Ga0164241, IMG submission 108780) | Backyard soil microbial communities from Emeryville, California, USA - Original compost - Back yard soil (BY) | ecosystem: Environmental > Terrestrial > Soil > Unclassified | place: USA... | reverse complement strand
TGCCGTGCTGGCCTGCACCGATGTCCCGCTGGTCTGGAGACTGTTCTTCGGCTTCTGCGCCCGTGAAGGACTTCGACGCGAGAACGCGGTCACGCTCGAATGGTCCAACCTGACGCTCGATCTTCCCGGCGGCGGCGGTCACATCGTTCTCGACACGACCAAGAATGGTCGAGGAGGCAACTGGCACTTGGATCCTGGGACGGCGGAAGCACTCCGAAGATGGCAGCCGCTCTGCCCTTCCGAGCGCTTGGTGTTTCCGACCGAAGCTCTCCCTCGGCATCGCAGGCGACGAGCGGGCCTCCCCCTTTCGGCTGACCACGCAGGTTTGAAGCTCAGGGAAGCCTTGGCGCTTGCAGGCCAGGTCAGACCGAAGCTCTTTCAACGCGACGCAAACAGGATTCCGATCCGAGCCCATGATCTGAGGGCGACGTTCGTCACGCTCGCTCTAGCGCTCGGGAAGACCGAGGACTGGGTCACGCGCAGGACGGGGCACTGCTCGTCCGTCATGCTCGCTCGGTACAGACGGGACGCTGAGACCATCCGTGAACATGATCTCGGCTGGCTCGTTGATCTTCACGAGCACTTGCCCGAGTTCAAGATTTCGAACGCGGAGCCGGCGTCTTCGGAACCGATAACGTCGGGATAACGTCGGGTTTGTTGACCGCGTTACTCAAGAATCGTTTTGGTGCTTGCCGACTTCTTGAGTTGTTTCGCTGTAGTGCACGAGGAGGGACTTGAACCCCCACACCTTGCGGTACCGGAACCTAAATCCGGCGCGTCTGCCAATTCCGCCACTCGTGCGATGAGGAGGCGCGAGGTGTAGCGCGGGGGCGCGGGGGGCGTCTAGGGGGACGTTTTTGACGGGGATTATCGGGGTGCGCGGAGAAGCGGAGCGGGCGGCCGCGGGGCGGAGCGCGCGCCGGGCGTGGGGTCCGGAGATTGCGGCGCTTGCTGTGGGGCGCGGGCGGCCCTACGTGGTCAGGCAGTATCCGGGCGGCGTTCAGCCGAGCAATCGGCGCTTCGTTACGTGAGGTGAATCGTGGACAACAAGATGAACATCGACATTGGTATCGACGCAGGTAAGCGCGAGCAGATCGCTGGCGGTTTGTCGCGCGTGCTCGCGGACACGTACACGCTCTATCTCAAGACGCACAACTTTCACTGGAACGTCACTGGCCCCATGTTCCAGACGTTGCACTTGATGTTCGAGACGCAATACACGGAGCTGGCGTTGGCGGTCGATTTGGTGGCCGAGCGCATCCGCGCGCTCGGCTTTCCGGCACCCGGCACGTACAAACAATTCGTGCAGCTCTCCACCATCAAAGAAGACGACGGCGTGCCCAAAGCGCAGGACATGATCCGGCGTTTGGTGGAGGGGCACGAGACGGTGGCGCGCACCTCACGCGAGGTTTTCGAAGCGGCCGAAGCCGCGAATGATCAGCCCACTTGTGATCTGCTCACCCAGCGCATGCAGGTGCACGAGAAGACGGCCTGGATGCTGCGCAGCCTGCTCGAGTAAACCTGCAGCAAACGCGCCACGCCGTCTCCTCTCGCCACGCCAAACTGTCACGGTCGCGTCCCTCGCCGCGTGCGCCGGGCGCGCGCGGCAACCGAGACTGCTCTCAGGCTAGCGCCCCGCATGTGAAGCGAGGCGCTAGGCGAGCGCTAGGCGTGCTCGTCGGCGCCCAGGCGCCTGGCACGCGCGTTGCTCAACCGGGCGCGTGCATCAACTGCCTGAACCGCCGCCCATGGCGCGTCGCATCGCGCAGCCCTTCAAGTTGCTGGCGCTGCTGGCCGCGTTGGGCGGTTACCCGCTCGCGCTGATCCTGCTCGGTGACGACGACGTCGCGCGTCGCTCGGTGGCTCACGTTGCCGTCAGCTTTGTGGTGTTGATGCTCGCGTTTCGGTTGCTCGGAAAGCGTGAGCTGGGGCGGCTGTCGCCTTTCGAGCTGGTCACGTTGATGCTCATTCCAGAGATCTTGTCGAACAGCGTGCAAGGTCAAGGCTCGATGCTCACGGGCTTGGCCGGGCTCGCCGCCATCCTGTTTCTGGTGCTGCTCAGCTCGGCGTTGTCGCAGCGCTTCGAGGTCGTGCAGAAAGTGATGGAAGCGTCGCCGACGTTGCTGGTGGCCGACGGCCGCTTGCTCGAGACGAACATGAACCGTGAGCGCATTGCCCCGGACGAGCTCCATAGCGAAATGCGCAAGCAGGGCATCCTTTCGCTGAGCCAAGTACGGTTTGCCGTCTTGGAGGCCGGCGGCAACATCACGTTCGTGCCGCTGGCCCCCGCGAGCCCAACGCCGGCCGCCGACAAGCCCGACGTGCGGCCGTGAGCGTGCCCACGCCGGCCACGACGCGATGAACGGACCTGTACCAGGTCACGAAACGCGAGGACGGGGCTCTAGGCGCTGATTAGCAATGGCCCAGCATGTCTTCGTACGCTCGCTCGTTCGCGGTACCTCTGGCGCTCGCTGCGCCGCTCGTCCTGGGTCTCGGGTGCTCGGACTCGCAAAGCTCCGTCAATCCGGGCGCGGCGGGCGCTAGCGCGGCGGGCGTGGCGGGCACGGGCTCGAGCGCGGCCGGTATGGCGCCACACAGCGCCGGAGCCGGTACCGGGGTTTCGGGCGGCACGGGCTCGGCAGGCAGCGCTGGACCGGCGCAAGGAGGAACCGGAGGCGTGGTCGTTGGTGGCGCCGGTGCCGCTGGCAATGTCGCGGCCGGTGGCAACGCGGCCGGCGGTCATGCCGGCGTGGCCGGGGCAGCGGGTGGCGTCGCGTCGGGCGGTGGAAGCGCAGGCTCGGCGTCCGATCCGTTCGTGGCCGGCGTGGCCCCCAGCGCCGCCAAGCACTTTCAGAAGGGTATCAACCTCGGTAACCGGCTCGAGGCTCCGAACGAAGGAGATTGGGGCGGGGTCGTTCGCGCCGAAGATTTTCCGTTCATCGCCAAGCGCGGCTTCGATCACGTCAGAATTCCGATTCGTTTCAGCGGCCACGCGCTGACGGCTGCTCCTTACACCATCGACGCGGCCTTCTTCGCGCGCGTGGACGCGGTGTTGGCCCAGGCCGCGGCCGCCAACCTGGCCGTGATCATCGACATGCACGCCTACGACGAGCTGGCGATGAACGTCGCCGCCGAGCGCGAGCGCTTCTTGGCTCTTTGGGCGCAGATCGCCGTGCGCTACCAAGAGCGTCCCGACACCGTCGCGTTCGAGCTGCTCAACGAGCCCTCGGGCCAGCTGGACACGGCATGGAACGAGCTCTTGGCGGCCGCCATCCAGAAGATCCGCCCCAGCAATCCTCGCCGCCTGCTGATCGTGGACGCCGTCTTCTGGGCCGATCCGAGCAAGCTGGCGCAGCTGAGCTTACCGAATGACGCCAACCTCATGGCGTCCATTCACTTCTATGAGCCCAAGCTATTCACCTTTCAAGGCATGAGTTGGATGGGGCCGCCTTACGAGACGACGGGCGTCGTCTTTCCCGGCCCACCTGCGACGCCTATCGTCCCGGTTCAGGCGGCGAAGGACGCGGCGTGGGCGAGCCAGTGGTTCACCAGCTACAACTCTGCTCCCGCCGAGACCAACCCTTCTGGGCCCGCGACGATTGCCGCACAGATGGCGCTGATCAACGCCTACCGGCAGGGGCAAGGTCGCGCTGTCTACAACGGAGAGTGGGGCCCGCAGAGCGGCGGCGCGCTCGACTCGCGGGCGCGGCTCGTGAAGATGGTTCGGCAGGCGTGCGAGCAAGCCGGCGTCGGCTGGGCCATCTGGGAAGATCCAGTCAACATGAAGCTGTTCGATTCGCAGGCGGGCACGTGGTTGACGGAGATGGTCGACGCCTTGCTTCCACCTTGAGCAGGCGGCTGCCGTTCACGCGTCGAGCTGCGTGCAATTCGCGCGCACGTTGCGCAGGCCGGCCGAGAAATAATTCTTGGGCGACACGCGCACGATTCGACTGAAAACGCGGTGCAGCTGCGAATAGCTGCCGAAGCCGGCCGAGAGCGCGGCGGCCAGGTAATTCTGCCGATCGCGGTTCACGTGGGTGACGAAGCGCGCAATGCGCAGCCGCGCGCGCTGCTCCGAGAAAGAGATGCCCAGCTCCTGCGAAAAGCGCCGCGACAGGTAGCCTTCGCTCACGTCGAGCGCGCGGCAAACGGCGGAGCGCTCGAGGCTTGGGTCTTCGAACAAAAGACAGGCGGCGAGCTCGACCAACGAGAGTGGACGCCGACTGTCATGGTCACCGAGCGTCGCGCTCCAGGCTACCGATAGCGCGCGACGAAGGCGGCCTGGTACTTCTCCGGGCGTCATGCCGCTGTCGGCGCAGGTTGCGTCGCATTGCTCGAGCAAGTGATCGCGATCGCGTTGCGATAGCTCGACTACGGGCCGCCCGCAGGTCAACCTACCAAGCTGCTCTGCCCAACCGGAGAACGAGCCCGCGCCCGGCGTCGCTTCGGCCACGCCAGCGCCGTTGAGCTCGCGCGCGGCGCTGACACACAGGTCGGGCTCGACTTGGATCACGCGCAGCTCGCAGTCGGAAGAGAGCCCAGTGACCGCGTGCTCGACGCCGGGCAGCAACCACACCAGCTGGCCTCGGTGGACGACGTGCAGAGACCGCCCGACTCGAACCTCCGCCCGTCCGCGGAGGAGCAGTAAGAGCTCGAGCTGGGCGTGGAAGTGCCTGGGTTTCAGGTAATCGCGCGCGAGCGGCCAAATGGCTCCGTCGCGCGTGGACGGCAGCAGGTAGTGCTCTTGGAACATGGCCGCGCGCTCTGCCATTTTCGTCCGTGCATAGACGTTGCGCGCCGCTGCTCCAACTGCTCACAATTTTGGGGCAGCGAATTTACAATGACAACGCAACCACGTTGCCGCGCAGCGCCATGCAGTAAAAAGCAGCTTTGCTGGGCCCTCGACCAACCACCGGAGCTCGATTAATCGCGGAAGACGATTTCGACGGTGAGCGGGGCAATCGGGTCCCCCTGCGGCAGGTTCGGGTTTGGATTGGGGGCCGCTTTGGCCTGCACGTTCGAGGGAAACACGCCGTAGCTCGCGTCGAGCACGACCGTCGTCTCCGCGCTGTGCATGGCTCCGGTGATGAGGCCGCCCGGAGTCGAGCAGCCTCCGGCCGCAGAGTTGCTGCAAGGCTGGCAAGTCGAGCCTGAACAGTCGATGGCGCTGCCGGCGCGAGCGGAAAACGTGAACGTGCCCGGCTGGATACGCTTGGCCTGGTCGCAGGAAATAGTGGGCGCGCCCGAGCTGCTGGCCACGCAGCTGGTCGGCAACTGACCCTGCACCCGGAACAAGCCGTCCCACGTCGTGTACGTGACGTCGTTGGGTTGGAGCGCCACGGCGGTGGGGGAAGGGCAAATCGTTACGCAGCCGCCGCTGCCGTCTCGCCGTAGAGAGAGACAGGGCTGCCTGCAGAAATTCATGCTCGGCAGCGGGGTGCCGGCCGCATCGGCGACCGCGAACAGCGGCTCGATGTTGCACGTCATGGCCTCTTGGCCGAGGTAGATGACCTCGCTGGTCTGGTTGGAAATGGCGACTTGGACAGACGTGGGGAGATCGTCGTCGAAGCGGGCGCACGTGTCGGCGCCGCCGCTGCCCGCACCGCCAGTGCTCGCGCCCCCGGACTGGCCCTGCCCGCCCGAGCCGGTGCCGCTCGTGCCCGTTCCTCCGCTGCCGGCGGTGTCGGCACCGCCGTGCCCCTCGCCACCCGGGATGGCGCTCGACTTGCCGCCACAAGCCGTGAGGGTGGAGACGAGGAGCGCGAGGCCAAGCCGGGCAAGGTGGGACACGCCTCGAGCCAAGCAAGAGCCGCGCCGCCGCGCTAGCGCCGTTCGCCGCAAAAAAAAACGCCGAAATGCGGCTCGAAAACGCGACCGCGTGGCACAAGTCGGCCCAAATCACGGCGCGCGTGTCGCAAGCGCGAGCGCACGCTGTGGGCAAACCAAGTTAGCCTGAGCCCATGGATTCAAGAGCTTGGCTCGAGGTGGCAAAGCCCCTGACGGACCGCATCGCCATCGCGACCGGTCTGGCGCGGAGCACCATCATCGCGGTCCTGATCCTAGTGATCGGGCTGATTGCCGCGGCCATCTTCGGACGGCTCGCGCGCAGGTTGGTCGCGCGCAGCGCTCGCTGGCTGGGCAGCTTGCAGCCGGGCGCAATGAGCGTGCCGCATTTCGATCGCGTCGAGAAAGCGGTGGGCGGCGCCGTCTATTGGCTGGTCGTCGTCTGCTCGGTCATGGCCGCGACCGAGACGCTCGGCTTGCCGGTGGTGACCGCGTGGCTCTCGGGTGTGGCCACGTTCTTGCCCCGGGTAGCGGTGGCGATCGTGATCGTGGCCCTGGGCACGGTGGCCGCCCGCGTCACGCGGCACGTAGTGACCAGCACGGCCAGCGGCGCCAATGTTTCTTCGGCAGAGCGGCTGGGGCGCGTGACGGAGCTGGCCTTGTTGCTCGGGACTGCGCTCGTGGCCATCGAGCAGCTGGGCATAGAAATCTCCTTCTTGAAGGCCACCCTGCTGATCCTGTTCGGCGGCGTCCTGCTCGGCGCATCGCTGGCATTTGGCTTCGGCGGGCGCGACCTGGTGGCCAACATCTTGTCTGCGCACTACGTGCACCGGCTGTACCAAGTGGGGCAGGTGGTTCGTATCGACGGCGTGGAAGGGCGTATCGTGCAAATCGCGGAAACATCGGTGATCTTGGAGTGCGCAGAGGGCGACGTCTCGATTCCGGCGCGCGTGTTTGCCGACTCGCGCTCGACGTTGATCGTGCGCCGGAGCGGCGGACAATGAGCGCGGAGGTGCTGCTGGTGCGCGCGTTCGCGGCCGCCCACCCCGACGAGGTGGCGCGCTTCATCGAGCGACTGCCGCCCGAAGAGGCAGCGGAGGTGATCGCCGCGCTCGAGCTGGAGAGCGCGGCCGAGGTGCTGTCGCGCGCGGTGCCTTCGATAGCTTCGACCTCGTTGGCTCGGCTCGAGACCGAGGCTGGCGGGCAGCTGCTGGAAGCGTGCCACCCGAGCTTGGCCGCAGGGCTGCTCTTTCGCATGGATCACGCCACGCGAAATCGCCTGCTCGGCGCGGTCTCACCGGCGCGGGCCGAGGATTTGAAGCGCATGACCGACTACGGCCCGCGTCGCGCGGGCGGGCGGCTCGACCCCCGGGCGCCCGCGCTGCCGGAGACGCTCTTGGTTTCGGAGGTGTTGGAGCGCCTGCGGGCGTACCCGGCGGGCGTGATGCACTACGTGTATGCCATCGACTCCGAGCGGCGCTTGACCGGCGTCGTGAACATGCGTGAGCTGATGCTGGCCTCGGCCGGGGCGCCGCTCGGCACCATCATCACGCGCGATCCCGAGACGCTGTACGCTCACGATCCGCTGGAGGTGATCGCTCGGCACGCGGGCTGGAAGCGCAACCACGCCTTGCCGGTCGTCGATCGCGACCGCCGGCTCTTGGGCGCGCTCCGCTACTCCACGTTTCGCGCCATCGAAACAGAGCTGGGCCAAGCCGCCAGTGGGCCCGACACCGATCAGACCGCTTCGGCGTTGGCGGAGCTGTGCGCGGTCGGCGCGTCGGCCATGGCGCGCTTCGTGGGAGCCGCTTTGGCCCTGGAGCCTCTTCCTTCCGAGAGACGGAACGAGCGACGAACCGAGCCGCCCCCACCGAGCATTCGCCGCAGCGTGATTCCGGGAGGGATGACGTGAGCGCGATCGGCGACTTGGCCCTGGCTTTCATGAGCGGCCACCCCGAGCTGGCGGGCTCGGTGCTGGAGCAAGTAGACGCCGAAGAAGCGGCGGAGGCGCTCCTGCCGCTCGACATTCGGCGAGCTTCAGACGTGCTGATGCGCATGAGCGTGGACGCGGCCGCGCGCACGCTGCGCTGCATGGACGAAGCGTGGGCGCGCGAGACCTTGATCGCCGCCGACTTCGTGCAGGCGGCCCGCTGGCTCGCCAACCTGGACGAAGAGACGAGCGCGCGGCTGCTGGACTCGCTACCGGTCCAGAGCCAGCGCAACATCCGTGAAGCGTTGGAGTTTCCCCCCGGCACGGCGGGCAGGTTGATGGACCCGCGCGTCACCATCTTTCGCGAGGACACGAGCGTCGACGACGCGCTGATGCGCATTCGCAAGAGCAAAAATCGCAAGATCACCGACGTGGTGTTGGCCGACAGCGAAGGCAAGCTGACCGGCGTCGTGTCGCTGCAAAACTTGGTGGGCGCGCCCGACAACGCCGCCATCGGTAGCTTGGCCGACCGCGCGCGGCCGGTCGTCACCCCCATGGCCACGCGCGACGAGGTCGTCGACCTGCTCAATCGCCACGCCCTCACCAGCTTGCCGGTGGTCGATCTGGACGGGCAAGTGCTCGGTATTTTACCGTACGACACGCTCGTGCGCACCGCGCAGCACGCCGCCACCGACGACCTTCAGCAAATGGTCGGTGCCGGCAAGGACGAGCGCGCTCTGTCGAAGCCGCTGTTCACGGTCAAGAACCGGCTGCCTTGGCTGCTCATCAACCTCGGCACCGGCTTCATAGCGGCCTCCGTGGTGGGGCTGTTCGACGCTACCATCGCCAGGTTCACGGCGTTGGCGGTGCTGATGCCGGTGGTGGCCGGCCAGGCCGGAAACACGGGCGCGCAAGCGCTGGCGGTGACGAGCCGAGGCCTCGCCCTGCGCGAAATTCGCGTGGGGCACTGGTGGCGGGTGTGCCGTAAAGAAGCGGCCGCGTCTTTCGTCAACGGCGCCTCCGTCGCGGTCGTCACCGCGCTGTGCACGTTCTTGTGGAGCCGCAACTTCGGCCTCGCGTTGGTGATCGGCGTGTCGATGATAGCTTCCATGATCATCGCTGCCGTCAGCGGTTGCTCGGTGCCCATCGTCTTGACCGCGCTCAAGCGCGACCCGGCGACGGCTTCGTCCATCATCTTGACCACGGTCACCGATGTCAGCGGCTTCGCGAGCTTTTTGGGGCTCGCTACGCTGCTCTCGAGCATGTTGCGCTGACCCTTAGGAGCGCGAATGGCCCTTAGCGTGGCCCCGCCAGCAGCTGAGCCAGAAGGTCGCCGAGCTCGTCGAGCCGGAAGGGTTTGCGCAGGCTCGCGCTGAAGCCAAATATCGCGGGGTCGGCCATCACCGGGTCGTCGGAGTAGCCGCTGGACGCGATGATCGGCAAGCCAACGACGAGCTCGCTCAACGGCCGGACGGTTTCGCGTCCGCCGGCTCCAGAGCGCACCGTCAGGTCGAGCATGGCCGCGCTCAGCCGCTTGCCTTCGGTCAACAGCGCGCGCGTACGCGCCAGCGCCTCGGAGCCGTCGCACGCCGGCACGGCCTCGTAGCCCAGGTGGGCAAGCATGCTGCTCGCCATTTGGCGCACCATGTCGTCGTCGTCCATCACCAGCACCAGGCCCTGGCCGCTCTGGCTCTGGTGCGGAGCGGGCGCGGCTTCTTCGGCCTCGCCGGCAGCGGCCGGGACCCAGACGTGAAAGGTGGCGCCGGCGCCCGGCCGGGACTCCACCTCGACGTGGCCGTCGTGCTTTTTCAAAATGGCGTACGCGGCCGTGAGCCCGATGCCGCTGCCTTCGGCCTTGGTGGTGAAGAAAGGATCGAAGATGCGCGGCAAGATGGTGGCTAGAATGCCCGGTCCACCATCGGTGAAGCTCAGCTTCACGTAGCGGCCCGGCAGTAGCTCGAGCGCAGGCCCGCGCTCGGCGACCACGTTCTTGCCGGAAATGCGCAGGGTGCCGCCGACCGGCATGGCTTGCTTCGCGTTGATCACCAGGTTGTCGAACGCTTGGGCCAGCTGGTTGGCGTCGAACTCGGCGTTCCACAGGCCCGGCTCCAGCTCCAGCTCCAGCTTCACGTTGCTGCCGCTGAGGGCGAACTCGGCGCACTGCTTCACGCAGTGGGCGAGCGACCCCACCTTGCGCACCGGCGTGCCACCTTTGGCGAAGGCCAACAGCTGACCGGTGAGGGCCTTGGCCCGCTCGAAGGCCTCGTTGGCCAGCTCGAGGTGAGGGCGCGCGGCGCTCGCCGGCTCGAGCCCGGCCCGCGCCAGTTCCAAGTGACCGAACAAGCCCCCCAGCAGGTTGTTGAAGTCGTGGGCAATGCCGGCGGCCAGCACGCCCAGCGACTCCAGCTTGGCGGTGCGCTCCATGCTGAGCGAGAGTTGCTCGAGCGAAGCCTCGGCCTGCTTGCGCGAGGTGATGTCGATCATGGTCACGAAGCTGGCCGAGCGCCCCCCGTACTCGATGCTGCGCGAATACAGCTCAATCCAGCGAATTTCGCCGGATTTGGCGATGACGCGATAGTTGTAGTGCGCTAGCGCCGTCGGATCGCCCGCCACCTTCTTCTTGCCTTGCTCGAGCACGAAGGCGACGTCGTCGGGGTGAATGACGCGGGCCATGTCGGCCATCGTCCAGCTCGACATCTCCGCGATCGAGTAGCCGCTGATGTCGGATACGGCCTGATTCACGAAGCGGATGGCGTCGTCTTGGAAGATCATCAAGCCGAGCATGGATTGCTCGGCGATGACTCGGAACCGCTCTTCGCCTTCTCCGGCGCGCTCTTCGGCCAGCTTGCGCTCGGTGATGTCCTCCAGCATGCCCAAGATGAGCGGGGCGCCGCCGGGGCCGATGGGCGCGAGCACCGCGTTCATGGACGATGCCACGCGCGTGCCGTCACGGTGAACCGTCCACGTCTCGAAATTGCGCACCGACCCGGAGCGCCGCAGCTCCGCGACCATGCGCGCGCGGTCGTTCGGGTCTTCGTAATGGGTCTCGAGCTTCTTGTTCAGGAGAGACTCGCGGCTCTCGCCCGACAATTGTACGGTGCGCTCGTTGCATTCGAGCATGCGGCCGTCCAAGCTGGAGACGAACACGCCCACGTTCAGGTGCTCGAGCAGCAACCGGTAGCGCGCAGCGTCGCGCTCCGAGGCCTCGGCGCGAGCGCTCAGCTCGGCCACGCGAGCTTGCAGCTGCTTCAGCTCTTTTCGCAGATCTTCTTCCGATTCCGCTGGCGCCATGCGCTCTGCCCTACCGCTCGCCATCAACGCCAAAAAGGCCGATGGAAGAACGCAGCGCGGCCATTCGCCCGGACGCCGCTGAACAACGCGGTGGCGTGGCAGGCCGTTCGCGCCGAGCCCAAAAATGTGCGCCCATCGTCGCCGTCGAGCATCTTCGCATTATCGCATAGTCGTTCGGGCACTTGCGCCATTTTTGCACGAAGGCGCTCCCTCGGCAGGCGAGGCAAGAGCCACGCCGCTCGCCGCTTCCGCCCGTCTGCGCGCGCGCAGGCGGCAGCGCGATCTCGCGATCATTCTCTCTTCCTGCCTGCCGATCTTCCGGTGAAAATCTCGAGACGGACGACGCCGTTACGAATCTCGCAGGCCGCCGAGACTTTCGACCTCGAGCCGAAGAGTGAGCTCGCGCTCGCGGCCTTTTGAAGCGCGAGACGGCACTTCGGGCTGCTACTCGTCGATGTCGGTCAAGCCCGCGCGAAAGGCGTCGTACGCCGGTTTTCGGACGAGGTTTTCGTCCAGCAAGCAGGGCAGGTTGGTGCCCCCGAACGTGTCGTCGACCCAGTTGTGCGCGTCGGTAAACCCCCAGACGAACAGGCCCGTGCAAGCAGGCTCGTTCGCGCAAGCTGCGGCCAGCTGCCGGTAAATCTTTGCCTGGAGGGCCAGCTTGTCGTCGCGGGTGCCGCTCGCCATCCCCATGCGAACGTCGATTTCGCTCAGGTTGACGGAGAGCCCCAGCGCGGCCAGGCGTTTCATGTTGGCCTTGAGCTCCGCCGCGGGCACACCCTGATAAGTGAGGTGGCTTTGCAGGCCGATGCCGTCGATGGGCACGCCTGACTCCTTCAGGCTCTTGACCAGCGCATAGATGGCGTCGCTCTTCACCCCGAGATCTTCACCGCCATAGTCGTTGTAGAGCAGCTCGACGTCGGGGTCGGCCGCGCGGGCCGCGTCGAAGGCGATCTTGAACAGCTCGTTGCCCAGAACCTTGTAAAAATGGGTGTTCCTGAAGGTGCCGCCGGTGTCCGAGATGGCTTCGTTGACGACGTCCCAAGCCTCGACCTTGCCCTTGAAATGCGTGACGACCGCCGTCACGTAGTCACGAATGACGGTGCGCAGCTCAGCGGGCGAAGAAATCTCGAGGACCCAGTCCGGCGTCGCGCCGTGCCACACGAGAGCATGCCCTTTCAAGCGCATATCGTGCTCTCGAGCGAAGGCCACGACTTGGTCGCCGAGGGTGAAATCCAGCTGCCCCTGCTCGGGCTCCATCGCATCCCACTTCATGCCGTACTCGGCGACGGCGCAGTTGAACTCACTGCCGGCGATGGCTCGGTAGGCTTTGTCGGAGCCGAGCACGCCCGGATTGAGCGCGGTGCCGACGCAAGCAACGCCGGGCTTCGAAGGCGCGGTGTGGGCTCGCAGCACGTCGTCGGAAATGGGCGCCCCGTCGGCGCCAGCGCTGCCGCTGCCGCTGCCGCCGGATTGTTCACCACCAGCCGGCTCGCCTCCTGCAGGCGCGCCTGCTCCGCCGTGCGCCGCTTCTTCTCCACCGAGACCATCGTTCCCGCCCGCGGGCTCGGCCGTGCTCTGGCCACCATCGGTTGTCGTGGGGCGCCCCTCGGGCACGGTGGAGCAGCCCAACGCCGAAAGGTACGCGAACGCCACGCCGGCAATGGCAATGTTGCGCTTGCTGCGGACAGACGCCTTCAAATGAGCCATGACGGGCATGCGCCGCTCGAAGCAACGACCATACCAAGCAAACCTGAAGTCGTGGCCCACCGGTGGCGACGCCGACACCCTTTTTTGCCCCGAAGTTGGCCGCGCCGACGACGCTCGGGGCGTTGCTTCATCATTCATTGCGCTCGTGCCCCCCGCCGGCTTGCGCTATTCGGCCAAGCGGTGCGCAACCTGCGCAATGCGAACGCGGCCGGCCCAAGCTGCACGCGCGCCCCGCACCCACCGTCAGACAAAGGCGGAGACGCGCTCCAGCAAGCGTTGTGGGAAAGCCGCCTACATCGGCGAGGGTTGGCTACGGTGCTCACGACAGCGGTTAGCGGCGGGCGCCGCGCCGACGCCGAGAATCGAGCCAAAGCGGCTGCTCGGGCAAGATGGCGAGACTAAAACGGATCTGGTACGTTTTACATTTCGAATGCGGCCCTCCAATTCTTTTCCGTTCAGCGCGCTGCCATGAAGAACAAGTCTGCTTTGCTCGTGGGCTCGCTGCTGTCGATCATCAGCTGCAACTTGCACGACACCAGCTACCTTCAAGCCGGCGATCCGAAAGGTCGAGGGGGCAGCGCCGGCAATGACTCCGCTGGCAGCGGCGCACCAGGCGCAGGCGCAGGCGCAGGCGCGGACGGTATCGGCGACTCGGGCGAGGGCGGCGCCGGGCAAGGCGGCGCGGCCGAGAGCAGCGCCGGGCAAGGCGGCGCGGGCGAGGGGGGTGACCGGTCGCCGGCCGGCAGCGCGACGGGCGGCTCGAACGACGTCGGCGCGGGCGCGGCGGGCCCTTGCGATGATGCCGCAGTCGCGTGCGCTTCGAGTGACATGATCACCGATTTCGAGTCCAACGACGGGCGTCTGTGCGTGCTCGAGAGCGGCACCGTCATCGCGTACGGAGATGGAACTGGTACGCAGTCTCCCGCGATCGGCGACGTGAGATCCTTCGACGCATCCGACGATTGCGAGCGCGGTAGCGCCTTCGCGCTCCACGCGGTGGGCGCAGGATCCACCGACTACGGCTTCGGGATCGCGCTGCGCTTTCCGCAGAACGTCGACGCCGTCGCGGCCGGCTACAAGGGCATCAGGTTCAAGGCCAAGGCCGGCCAGTCGAGAAAGATCTCCATCAAGGTTGCCACGCCCGCCACGCTCGATGCCTCTTTTGGTGGCAGCTGCGAGCCGACGAAATCACCCGAGAAGCTGTGCAATGATCACCCGGCGGCGGCCGTCGTCGTCGCCACTGGCGGTTGGGTCGACTACCAGGTGACGTTCGCTTCATTGAAGCAGGAGGGTTGGGGCGTGCCCGCCACCGTCACCTTCGACGCTGTCGCGCAGATACACGTGGTGTTCCCCGGGAGTGGCAGCGGTGGCAGTAAGGACTACGATATCTGGCTCGACGACTTCACTTTCTACGAGTGAAGCGTCAGGCCGCGCCGGGGCACGAGCTACTTGCTTTGCAGCCGAGGACGGCGAGGCCTCGGTAACGCGAGCTCACGCATGCGGTTGACCATGGTCCGACGTGAGATACCGAGCACCTCCGCCGCTCGAGTTTGATTGCCACCGCACTGGGCGAGCACCCTGGCGACGCGGTCTAGCTCGTCATCGCCGTGGGGGGCGCCAAAGTCGTCACGCTCTTTGACGACGGTCACGGTTTCCTCGCCGAATTCATCCTCGAGAGACAAATGTTCGGCGCCGATTTGCCCACTACCAGCCAAGACGACGGCGCGCTGCATCACGTTGCGCAGCTCGCGCACGTTGCCAGGCCAGGAGTGCTCGAGCAGCGGCAGGTGGCTCTCTGGGGCCAAGGGCTCTGCGACCTCGGGCAGGTTGCTGCGCTTTCGTGCCTCGGCCGCGAAGCGCTGAGCCATCGGCACGATGTCATCGGGGCGCTCGCGTAGCGGCGGTACGTCGATCAGCAACGTGTTGACGCGGTAGAAGAGGTCCTTGCGGAAGGCGCCTCTTTTTACTTCATCGACCAAATTGCGGTTGGTGGCGGCGACGAATCTCACGTCGATGGTCCGCGGCTTCGTCGAGCCCAGGCGCGTGACCTCGCTGCGTTCCAGCACGTGCAGCAGCCGAGCTTGAGTCGACAGCGACAGCTCTCCGAGCTCGTCCAAAAACAGCGTGCCGCCGTGCGCTCCTTCGATCAGGCCTTCTTTGGCGTCGGTGGCGCCGGTGAACGAGCCCCTGACGTGACCGAACAGCTCGCTCTCCAACAACGATTCGGAGAGGGCGGCGCAGTTCACGCGCACGAACGCGGATTTGTGGCGCGGGGAAGCCGCGTGGACGAAGGACGCGAGCACGTCTTTGCCGACGCCCGTCTCTCCGAGGATCAGCACGGGCAGCGAGCTCGCCGCCGCTTTCGCGGCCAGGTCGCGAGCCACCAGCATCTTGCGGTCGTTGACCAAGAAGCCGTCGTCTCGGCTCGGTCCCTCGGGCCTCTCTCCCGTCGTGCGTCGAAGCTCGATCAGCATCGGGCCGATGCGCAGCGTGTCGCCCGCCGCGAGGGGCACCCGCTCGCCCGCGTTGATGCGCCGATTCATGTTGGCCTGCGCCGTCTCGTCCGACGTGTCGAAGGTAGAGCAACGGAACAGCCAGGTGCCGTTGGCGCTACCCAGGTCTTCGACCTCGAGCTGGCCGCCAATGTAGAGACGAACATGGTGGCGCGAGACGCCGGAGTGATCGAGGCGCACCGTACAGGACTCGGAGCGCCCCAACTCCACGTGCCCGCTCTTGGGCAGCGGATGCACCTGGCGATCACCGCGGTGGGAGACGAGCAGCTCGAGGGGGCCGCCGCCCTTCATCGTCAGAATCGGCTCCACGTCAGCGCGGCTTGGAAGCCGCCCCGGAGCGGCGCGACACCCACCGCCACCTCACGTTGGTAGCTCGGACGCGTGAGGAACACGATGCCGGCGGAGATCAGCGCGGCCGCTCCCACGCCCGCGGCGATATCGGCCCCCAAGTACAGGCTGTTCATGCTCTTGACGTCGTGATCGGTGCAGTTCGGGCTGCAGACGTCTCGCAACTCGCGCTCTTGGCTCTTGCCCGTGAGGCCCATGCCAGCAAATGCCCCCGCCCCCGCCACGCCGACGCCCAGCAACACCCAGGTGCCGAGCGGCACCGGGCGTACCGTTTCCGTTTCCGTTTTGACCGCCGGCGGCGGCGCCGCTTCGGGCATTACGGGCTTTGGCTTCTCGAAGCGCAGGTTGAAGACGCGGTAGCGCTGGCCCTCGAGCACGTTCAGTGTGCCCGATTGCGGCTCGTAGGGGGGGTAAGAGACCACGTAGGTGTGCGGCCCTGGATTGAGCGGTACGGCGTTTGCCGTCGACGCCTCGATTTCTTGGTTGTCGATCGTGATCTTGGCACCCACCACCGGTTTGCCGTCGGCCTCGATCGAAAAAACGATCGACGGCGTCTGTTCGTCAATCGACTGAAACCACTGCAGGCAGTCTTGCTGAACCATCGTGGGGCACTCGCTCATCGAGCACTCGCGCATGGCGGTCTTCGCTTCGATCAGCTTCTTGGCTCGGCGTTGGCGCTGCGCCTCCAGATGGAAGTACACGCAGCGCTCTCCCGGATCGCTGGGAGGTTCTGTCGCTTCGGGAGAAGCCGCTTGAGCTTGAGCGAAGGCGCTGTGGCTGGAGACGATGGTCGACGCGGCGATCAGCAGGGCGACGGAGCGGTAAAAAATCATGCTCTTCCTAAGGGCTAGCGAGGCAAACATTCGGGCTTGAAGCGCTTGAATCCGTCGGGCGTGACCTCGAACGGGACTGCGCAGGCGGGTGGAGCGGCGGGCTCCACCGAGGGGGCTGCGTGGGGGGCGGTAGAGGCCGCAGAGGCTCGCTCCGAGGCGGCAGGTTTCACCGGCCTCGGTGCGCGGCTATCTTCGCGCGGCGCCGGGCTCGAGGTCGGGACGGGCGGGACCGCGTGGGTAGCGGTCGAGGCGAGAGGGGCTGGGGCTTCGTGAGGGGGGGCGCTGACGAGCTCGCTTGCGCGAGGCGCGCTCACGCCGCTGCGCGCGCCGACGCTGGAGCGCACGGCTTCTGAGCTAGCGGCCGACGCGGAGAAGGATGGCGGCTCGGGCGCGCGCGCCGGTTCGGGCGCGAAGCGGTTCCAAGCCAAAAATGCCACGGCGCAAGCCAAGAAACCGAGCACGCTGCCGATCAATACGCCCCCGGACGAAGACTCCTTACCCGGCTCGACGTCTTCGGCGGCGGTGGGTGGCGTGGCCGGCACCGTGCTGCCTCCCAGTGAATCGCTGGACAAAGTCGGGCCGGAGAGCTCGGGCGCAATGGAGACGTGGCTGGTGCTCGCCTCCCAAAGCGCCCTCGCCGGCTTACCGTCTGTTCCGAACGTCGCGTCTGCGAGCTCACTCTCGACCTGCGCCCGCACGGCGCGGCGCGTTTCGCGATAGTGCTCGTCCAAGTAGCTGGCAAGAATCTCGCGCCCAGTGGGCAGCCGCAGCGCACGTGCGGCGTTGGCCAGCTCGACCGCCATCTCTTGCGCGCTCTGGTAGCGATCGTCCGCGTTGGTCGCGATGGCTCGCAGGCACACTCGCTCGAGCACCTCGGGAACGTCCGGTGCCACGGCGCGTGGTGGGGGAACGTTGCCTTCCATGACCTTCTGGAGCAGCTGTGCTTCGGAGAAGCCGGTCCACAGGCGCTGTCGGGTGAGCGCTTCCCACAGGATGATGCCCGCAGCAAATACGTCCGTGCGCGCGTCCATCGGGCAGCCGTTGATCTGCTCCGGCGCCATGTAACGAAATTTTCCCTTGATGACGCCGACTTCGGTCTGCTCACTCTGGCGATTCGCCTTGGCGATGCCGAAGTCGAGCACCTTCACTTCGCCGTCGTAGGTCACTAGAACGTTTTGAGGCGAAACATCGCGGTGGACGACGCCGAGCGGCGCGCCGTCGAAATCTCTCAGCTCGTGCGCATGCTGCAAGCCCAGCAGCGCATCGTGCAACACCGAGAGCTCGACCGCGAGCGGCACTTGGCCACCTGACTCGTTGCGCAGGGCAGATAGCGTGAGGCCCTCGAGGTACTCGAGCACGATCACGGGAACGCCTTGGATTTCTTCGATTCCGATGACCTGCGCGCAGTTGGGATGGTTCAGGCGCGCGGCGATCCGAGCTTCGTGAAAGACCATGTTGCGCGGCACCGCCGGTTCACCCGGCGACGTGCGCGGCCTCTTCAACACGACGAGCTTCTGAAAGCCTCCGGGGCCGCGGGCGAGCGCGAGGAACACCTCGGCCGCTCCGCCTGCACCGAGCTGGCGGATCACCCGAAAGCGATCAGAGTCATCCCAAGACAGGCCGTCGGAGACTTGGCCGATGGGGGGCGCGGGCTGCTGCATCCAACACCCCAAGGTACACTTGCGACTGCCGCTTGGCCAGGCGGATGCGCGCGCCTCGTCCGAGCAGGGCGCGGAGGCTGACGGCAGCTCAGCCCTGTGGACACACACTCGACTACAGTGGCGGGTCTCCTTGGGTTACCTCGCGCGCCATGCGGCCGCGAGCACGAGCGAGGCGCTCGAGCAGCTCGCATTTCATAGACAGCCAGGCTTGTAAACTTTGAACCCGTTCGCGTCGATGGTGAAGGGCGGCGTGCAATTGGCATGCGCCGCTGGGCTCTGCTGCGAGGTCGCGGCCGTTGGAGTGGCGGCCGGGCTCGTCGGCCTTCGTCCCTTGCTGGGATGAGCGGCGCTCCGCGTCGTGGCGGGGGCCGATGGGTCTGGCTGGGGCGCGCTTGCGGTCTCTGCGGGGGGCGGTGGTGTTGGCAGCGCCACCAGAGTTACGGCTACGCTTCTATTCTCGCTCAGCTGCAAGGGTAAGGTCTGACTGACGTAGCCCTCCGCTTCGATCAGCAGAGAGTGCGGCTTGGCATCTCGAGGAAAACGGCCGTTCGAAGGGTTGCCCGGCAGGCGCTCGCCATCGAGCGTCAAAGTAGCGGTCGTAGGTGACGCCGCGATACTCACTTCTACCGTCGCCATCGCGGCAGGGGGCGGCACGGGCTCGACCTTGCCGCGAACGAACAGCAGATAGGCCGCCGCCGCCAGCAGGACGGCCCCAATGGCGCCTAGCCAGGTGTTGCGACCCGAGCCCGCGGTAGAAGTGGTCGAGCGGGCGGTGACGCCGGAGCGTGTCTCTTTGCCGCTTCGTGAAACGTCCCGGGCGGCGGGGTGGGGCTCGATGTCACCGTTTGGCACGTCGATCGCGATGGCATCGCTTTCGTCCTGCGTGGAAGACAAGCGCGTTGCGCTCAAATGTTGCTCGACGACGCTGCGCGTGGCCTGACGGAACTCAGCAAAGGTGCTCGTCATGTACTCCGAGACCTCACTGGTCGACACCGGGTTTCCGGAGAGCCGCAGCCAGTCCTCGAGCGCAGCACGAAAGTCCGCGGCCGTGGCGTAGCGGTCGCCCGCGCTCGGGGCGAGGGCCTTCATGCAAATCTCGGCCAGCGCTGGCGGCACGTCCGGATTTGCCGTGAGCGGCGACGGAATTTCACCGCTCGAGACGCGCTTCAAGATGGTGGCTTCCGAGACGTCGGACCACATTCGCTTGCCGGTTATCGCCTCCCACATGATCACGCCGGCCGCGAATAGGTCCGCCCGCCGATCGACGCGGTCGCCCAAGATCTGCTCCGGCGGCATGTACCGTAGCTTGCCCTTGATGACGCCCGTCTCCGTTTCGACGAGCGAGCCGGACAGCTTGGCGATGCCGAAGTCCAGCACCTTGGCCTGCCCGTCGTAGGTGACGAACAGGTTGTGTGGCGTGAAGTCACGATGGACCAAGCCGAGCAACCTACCGTCGAAGTCCTTGAGCTCGTGGCTGTAGTGCAGGCCCAGCAGGCCGTCGGCCAATATTCGAAGCTGAATATTGAGCGGAACCGCGCCACGGCGTTCGGATCGCAAATCCGAGAGCGGTTTGCCCTCGAGATATTCCATGATGATGATCGGCGCGTTGTCGCGCTCGGTCACCTCGTACACCTGAACGATGTTGGGGTGGTTCAGCCGCGCCGAGAGCCGGGCCTCACTCAGGAACATTTCGCGAAATTCGGCCTCTTTGGCCAATCCGCGCTTCAACATTTTGAGCACGACCAGCTTGTTGAAGCCCCCAAGCCCCCGCGAAACGCCGAGGTAAACGACGGCGGTGCCACCCTGGCCCAGTTCGAGAAATGCCCGATATTTTCCCATGCTTGACGTGCTCGTGGGCACGGACTGGGAACGATAGTGGGAGGGGCCGCTGCCTTCAACCGGCGTCACGGATCGAGCTGAAAGCGGCTCTCGGAGCTCCGAAACGGAGCCGCTCACGGCGGCGGCCTCAATTTACCGCCCGCCATTCTAAACGCACTCCAACAGCCGGGGCACCGCCACTCCAAGAGCGGCTTTTCGCCCGGCCGGACGGGGCGGCTCGCGAGACGCCAGCCGTGTGATGCGCTGATCAGCGTGTAGTTGGACCTCGTACTCGGCGCGCACGCTCCGCAGTCGGTGCAAGTTCGCTGTTCCACGGCTTCGAGTGATTCGGGTGCCATCGATCGTTGATGGCTCCTCGAGCAAGGTGCGTGCCGCTGCCCGCCAACCACGCAGCGAGCGGAAACAGGGTGCGGCGCAGGCCCCCGAGAGCGGGCGAGCGAGCGCAGCCCGGTAGCGGCCGCAGGTGGTGCTGCGCAGCTTGCGCTAAGTGCGCAGCGAGCGTGCGCAGCGCTGCGCACTTTCCAAGGCTCTCGGCGGCGCCCCCGGCTGACGCCGCAGCCAGCGACGCGCTCGGCCCTTACGGCGACAACCGCGGAGCGGCGTCGCTAACCGCGGCGCAACGCCCCAAGCAGGGGGAGACAAGGTGTGCTGGCACGCGGCCTGCAGCGCGCGGCCTCGCCACGACGCCGACTCCTCGAAACGGCGCGGGCGGAAGATGGATCTGATAGCAATGAAGCGGCAAGCCGAATTTCCTCCGTCGCCTCGCTTACCCCAAGGCTTGTCCGACCTGGTTCGAGGCTCGCATTTACGCCCTGCCCAACCCGTGGAGCCGCGAGCTATCGTGGAGCCCAACGAGGCGACTCGAGCTTGGAAGCCAGATCGAGCGCTGCTGCAGCGCGAGCCTCAGCGCGCGAGCGAATCGGAGTTTGCAAGCGCCGCCGAGGAGCAAACCATGGTTGGCGCCAGCAACTTGAACGACCCTTGCTTGTTCCGCAGCGAGCCCCCTCCCGCTGCCCTGCAAAACGCGCCCGCTAAATGCAGCGACGGCGACGACGACGTGGTGATAGAGTTCGTCGGTTCGCTCATGGACCCCAATCGAGACGAGCGAGACGAGGCTCAGCCGACGATGGCTTCCGTTTGGGGAGACGAGAAGACCAGGCTGTACAGGCCTCAGCGCTCGCACCTGACCCCGCAAGAGCCTAGCGACGAATTCGACGAGGTCTTGGCGGCGACAGACGCGGCAGCGCGGAGCCCCGAGCCGCCCAAGGTCATCATTTCGCCTGCTGCTTTGGCTGATTCGGCTCCGGACCCAACTCGAGCGGAAGCGACGAAAAAGAAGAAGAAGCATCGAGCGCGGAGGGGTGGCGACACGAGGCTGGGGCTGGCCATGTGCGTGGTTGGTGGCTTGGCTCTGGCTTTCAGCGCGGCGTGGCGCCACCCCCGAACTGCGCCCGTCACTCAGCACGCTTTCGCCAGAGCGACGGCCGTGGCTGCGGGTCTATGGGGGAGGTGATGTGGGCTAGTCCGAGGGTGGGTATTCCGCACGAGCTAAACTTTTTTCACACTGAGCCGCTCATCGAGAGCTGGCTAACCGAGGAGCACTCCCGATGCGTTTGAGCGGTCTTACTGGATGGTGCGTGGTGGTACTTGCTTGTCAGGTCGTGTTCGCCTGTAGCGACGATGGCGACCGCAGAAACGATCCGCCCGCGGGCGGGGAAGGCGGCGAGGGCGACAGCACCGCGGGCACGGCGGGCAAGTCGAGCCGCGGCGGTAACCCCTCGGCCGGCAGCAGCAACGAGACCGGCGGCAGCGGCGACGCGGGCGCGTTCAATGCGGCTGGGGAAAACAATGGCGGCGGTGGCACCAGCCCCGGCGGCGCAGGGCCTGATGCCGGCGGCGCGGGCGGCGCCGATACCGAGATGGGCGGCATGGGCGGCATGGGCGATACGCCCGAATGCACGCTCGACGCCCAGTGTGACGACCAGAATTCGTGCACCGATGACCAGTGCGTCGAGGGCGAGTGCGCGCACGCCAACAACACCGCAAATTGCGATGACCTGAGCTCGTGCACCGCCGGCCAGGACAAATGCATGGACGGCGCGTGCGTGGGCACCTTGGACACCAACCTGTGTCCGGCCTGCAACGTGCCCAACAACATCGTGCAGAACTGCGACTTCTCGAACGGCCTCACGAATTGGGCCGAATTCATCGGCTTCCAAGGGGCCGCCGCCACGCAGATGGTCGTCAACGGACGCAACGTCATCGACATTGCCGATGGCGGAGAGGCCATCTACTCCGTGCAGCCGCGACAAGAACCGCTCTCGCTCAAGCAAGGCATGCGTTACCAGCTGCGCATGGTGGCCGGAGCCAGCGTCGATCGCGATATCGTGATGGGCCTCACGCAAGCGGCGGGGGAGTACAAGGTCTACTCCACGGGTGACAACGCGGCCGGCGGCTTCACGCTGCACCTGGAGCGGCAGATGAAGCCGTTCCACTTCGAGTTCACGATGGTTGAACCCGACGACTCCAACGTCAAGCTCGAGATCAAGATGGGCGGGGCCGTCGGCAACCCCAGCGTCGTGTATTTCGACGACGTGGCGGTGGAAGAGCTGAAATGTACCGACAACCCGAGCTGCGACGACGACAACCCGTGTACGGCCGACGTGTGCGACGTTGCCGAGGGAACCTGTAGCTGGACGCCCACGACCGATACCTGCGCCGACGACGCCGACCCGTGCACGGTCGATCAGTGTCAGGCCGGTCAGTGCATGCACACCTTCGATAGCGTCGCCTGCGACTGCTCGACCGATGCGCATTGCGACGACCAAAACGCGTGTACGGACGATCACTGTAACGCGGGCACCTGTGAGAATACGAGCAACACCGCGACGTGTAACGACAACGACGCTTGCACGATCGCCGACACGTGCGGGGCAGGTGTCTGCGGCGGCACCAACGTCTGCTTCGACTGCACCGCGGGCGGCAACCTGATCACCAACTGTGGCTTCGCGGTCGACCAAACTGGCTGGTCCGAGGGCTTCTTTGGCGGTCAAGGCACGCAGTCGGTCGTCGACGGGCGGCTCGTCGTGAACATCACCGACGGCGGCACGGCTAACTGGCAGATACAGCCGAAGCACGGCGGCTTGGTGCTGGCGCAGAACACGACCTACGTCGTGAAGTTCAACGCCATGGCCAGCGTGGCGCGCCCGATAGACGTGTCTCTCACCGAGGACGGCGGCTCGTACAAGTCTTACTCGGGCATCAAGACGTTCGCCCTGACGACCCAGATGCAGACGTTTACGTTCGAATTCACCATGCCCGATCCGCCCCCCGCCGCCATGGTGAGGTTCGAGCTCGACTTGGGCGGCACGACTCAGAACGCGACGGTTCCGAACACCGTGACGTTCGACAACATGTTCATCGCTCCCAAGCTGTAACCAGCGTCGCGCCGGAACGACGGCCTGGCATGCGTGACACTGTCACGGCCGGGCCGTCTGCCTGCGTCCGAGCTCCAGCGTTCGAGTCTTTAGTGCAGCGCAAGTCAGGTAGCAGCAACTTTAGGAAGCGGCGCTGCGCTAGCGTCTTCCGACGCTGCCCGTGAAGCGGCGTTTGCGCCGAGCGTGCCACGGGCCGGCCGGCAAAGGTTAGAGAACCAGGGTAAGCTGAAGTAGCATCCTGACCTCGTAACGGTGCCATGAGCAAGACGCAGGAAAATCTTTTGGTGCTCGCGGCTCGACAGCTGGTCGACGATCTCGAGCGCTTCGACGCCGCCAGCGCCGAGCTGGGTCGCTCGGCCATCAACTCGGAGAAGTCACTGCAGCGCGCCCGGCAGGGGCTCGAAGCTTGCGCCGAGCACGAAGCCAAGCTCGGCCAGAGCTTGCGCGGCTTTGCCGAGGCCATGCAGAGCACGCAAGCGGCTCAAGTTCGTTGCATGGAGGTCGCTTCAGCGGCGGCGGCGCGCGTGCAGCAGCGGCAAGAGCAACGAGCCGAGCTGCAGCGGCGCGTGGCGACGCTCGGGCAGAACGCCCGCGACGTGAGCGCGCCGGTGGCCTCGCTCTCCGAAGGCTTTGCCGGCGCGTCCGACGACGCGCTCGGCCCGCTGCAAGAGGTCGAACGTCGGCTCGACGCCGTTATCGCCGAGGCGAGCGAGGTGTGCGACGCCGCGCAGCGCGACGACTGGAACGACTTGCAGCGTGACACCCAAGCTCTGCAGCAGCAGCTGCAAGCGCTGCGCAACAAAGTCCTGCTGTTACGGCGAAAATTGGCGCAAAGCGCGGCTTCTTGAGCGAGCGTTCACTCGGCGCAGTAGTAGGTGGCTCCGGCCGGTCCTGACTCGGTGGTCGTGAGCGACAGGCCGAGGTCACGCTCTCCGACGCTCAGTGAAGGCGCTCCCGGTGTGAAGGTGTCGTCCACGAGCTCGACCGGGAACGCGGCTTGCGAAGGCTGGCCGTCGACCTCGAAATCGATGGTGGTGGAGCCACCGTCGCGGGCGCGGCTGACGTTGGTCACCGGTCGCTCGTCGAGGTGCTGGGGCGGCCCGAGGAAAACGCGGAGCTCCCGGTAGTCCGAAAAATCGCGCGGGCGCAGGACCACGAGCAGCCGGCCATCTTCTAGCTCGGCTGCGTATTCGACCAGCACCTCTGCCGGGTAGTCGTGGATGGCGAGCGCCTTGGCGTCGCTCGCCGCCATCAGCGCTAGCTCTTCGCCCTGCTCACCGATGGTGAAGGTCTTGCTCGAGAGCGGCCCCGTGACGACACCCATGCGGGTGATGCCGTCGGTGTCGGTCACGACTTGGAGGGTGAGCGGCGGCTCGAGCTCGCCCAAGCTCACCGTGACCAGCGTGCCGTCGCTGTTGTCTTCGCCGCTGCCGGAGACGCGCTGGCGGTACAGCTCGCCCCCCCGCGCGACGAAAGCGCGCAGCTCGCCGTCGTAGCGGTCGATGACGTAGACGGTGCCGTCCTCACCCTGGCCAGCCTCAACGACGCTGGCGAGCGCCACTTCTCCGGTGGCCGCGGCGAGCGGGTCGCAGCGAGTCATGCCTGAGGCCTGCGTTTTGCCCTGGCACGCGCTGGCCAGCGCCGCCGCCAACAATCCCAAAGCCCAAACCCGCATGGTGGCTGCACGTTAGCATGGCCGGGCGGCTTCGCTCAGGGCGTGGACGTTGCGGCGCGAGATGTTAGGCTGCGCGCCGGATGTCCTCGAACGACCCGCCCGCGGAAAAGAAAGACTCCGAGAGCCCTGCGCGACCGTCAGTGGCGCCCGCGTCGACCCGCCCGCTCGCGCCCTCCGAACGGCGCGCCACCTCGATGCCGCCGCCACCGCCGCGTCGCTCGGTCAAGCCTTCGGGGCCGCCGCCTCCACCACCGCGCGGGCCTCGCGGCCAGCGCCTCGCCGGGGTCTTCTCGGCGCCGCCTCCGCCGCCCACCGCCGCCGAAGTGCCCGCGCGTGCCGCCGAGCCCGAAGCCGTTGCCGCGCCGCCCGTTGCTGCGCCGCCCGTTGCTGCGCCGCCCGTTGCCGCGCCGCCCGTTGCCGTACCGCCGCCCGTCGCCACGCCCGCGCCGCCCGTCGTTGCGCCGCCCGTTGCCGTGCCGCCGCCCGTCGCCACGCCCGCGCCGCCCGTCGTTGCGCCGCCCGTTGCCGTACCGCCGCCCGTCGGCACGCCCGCGCCGCCCGTCGTTGCGTCGCCCGTTGCCGATCCGCCGGCGCTGCCCGTTGCTCCGCCGCTGGCCCCCGCGCTACCCGTCTCCGAGCCGGCGCTGGTCGCGCTCCAAGCCGAAGCATCGCTGCCTACAGACGTCGCGGCGCCGCCCGCGTTACCTCCGTCTGCGCCGGTACCGCCGAGCTCGTCTCGGCTTTCGCCGCCACCGTCCAGCTTCTCGTTGCCGCCGCCGATTGCGGGCTTGGCCACGAGGGTCGTCAACTCCATTCCACCGCGCTGGCTCGAGATTGCCCGGCAGTACCCCGTCTTGTGGATGGTAGCCGCCCCGTTGGTCGTAGCCCTGCTGCTCGTCCTCGTGCTGCTCGCGCTCGAGCCGGACGCTCCGCCTGTCGCGGTCAAGCCCGCGGCCAGCGCCGCAGCTCCCGCGGCCGCTGCACCCGCGTCTGCCAGCGCTCCCGCGACCGCGGCTGCGTCGGGCTCCGAGCTCGACCCGGCGAGGCTCGCCGCTTTGGAGAGCAAGCCCGCCGACTCGCTCACCGCGGCCGAGGTTTTGCTGTTGAGCGAAGGTCGGGCCAGAAAAAAGGCTGACGAAGCTCAGGCGCTGTCGCTCAAGCTCGAGCAGCAACCAGAGCTCGCCAAAGAAGAAGCCGTGCAGGCTCAGCTCCTCCGGCTCGCGGCCGAGCCTGCCACCGCCGACGCGGCTCTCGGCGCCATGGCGCATGCTCCTTCGCCCGTAGGCCCCGACCTTTTGTACGAGGTTTGGACCAATCGTTCGAGCAACGGCTACGCCGCCGAGCTGGCGCGCAGGCTGCTGTACAGCCGCGACGTGCGCGGGCAGGCGTCCCCCGCGCTCGCGGCCGCGCTCGAGCTGCGTAACGCCGACAGCTGCGAAGCCGTGCAGGCCGCGCTGCCCAAAGCCTCGAGCGATGGAGATCGCCGCTCGCTGGTCCCGTTGGCCAAGCTCAGCTCCAAGCGCGCTTGCGGCGGGAAGCACACGGGCGATTGCAACCCGTGCATTCGTGGACCGCTGAAGCCGGTGGTGGCCGCGGTGTTGGCGGTCCGGGCCCGCCCCGCGCCCAGCTTTCCGGCCCGTTGAGAGCGCGCCCCGCTCCACGCGTTATGGCGCAAGATTGAACGGCAGCGCGCGCAGGCCGCGCCGCGAAGCGTTGCTCACGAACGACACCACATAAGCTTCTAGCTGCACACTTCGGGCGGTAAAACGTGCGAGGATGCCGCCATGCGCGTGGTGCCGAAGCTAGGCTTGGCGGGTGAGTGACGGTCACGAATGTTGCGTCACCGTTGCTTCTTTTTAGCCGCTTTTTTGCTGGGAATCGCGCTCGCGCTGCCGTCGTTGCGCGTGGGTTTCGTCGCCGACGACTACACGTTCATCCAGCGGCTGGAGCACGCTGCGCCCGCGCCGACCTGGAGCCTGTACGAGTTCGCGACGGGTGAGCCGGGCACGCGCGCCAGTGTGATGAGCAGCCGCTGGCTGGCTTCGCCCTGGTGGATGGGGGGTGATTTCAAGTTGCGCTTCCTGCGCCCCGTAGCAAGCGCTTTGCTCGCGCTCGATCATTCGCTCTTCGGTCGAAGTCCCCTCGGTTACCACGTGCATAGCCTGCTTTGGTATGCCCTGCTGCTGGCGGGGGTCGGGCTGCTGCTACGCCTCGTGTGCTCGTCGCCCATACGCCAAGTGGCTTTTGCGCTGTTCGTACTGAGCGCCGCGCACGCCGAGCCGGTTGGCTGGATCTCGAGTCGGCACCTGCTGGTGGCGAGCGCGCCGGCAATGCTCGGTCTGGTCGCCTTGATAGCGCGCCGCGAGCGGGGCTTTCGTTGGGGCCTGCCGCTGGGGCTCGCGGGCATGGGGCTCTGGCTCGCGGGCAGCGAGGCCGCCTTGGCGGTGATCTGCTACTGGCTTGCGTACGAGGCGTTGGCGGAGCCGAAGGGTGAGGCGGCCCCGACGCTCCGTTCACGCCTGGCGCGCGCGGCGCTGCCTATCGCCTGCGTGGCGGCGTATGGGGCGCTGTATAAGGGGCTCGGCTACGGCGCGTCCGGCAGTGCGGGCTATTTGGATCCCATCTCTGCGCCGCGCGCTTACTGGTTGTCGTTGCCCGGGCGGCTCGCCATGCTGCTCGGCGAGGCCTTCGCCGGCTTCCCCGCGAACCTTTCGCTGACGACCCTGCCCGGGCCTGGCGTCGCTCTGGGCGTCGCCTTCACCCTCGCCATCGTCCTCGGCTGCTGGTCCATTTGGCCGCGCGTTGCGGTCGCCGAGCGTCGAACCTTGCTCTGGCTATCGGTGGGGGCCGGGCTGGGCTTGATCGCGAATGCGGGCGCCGTACTGGGCTCGCGGTTGCTGCTGGTACCGGGGCTGGGCCTATCGGTCGTGCTCGCGACGCTGCTCTGCCACGGCTGGCGCGCGACGGCTTCGGCCCTGGGCAGCTCGGCGCGCAAGACGCTGCTGGCCAGCTTGGTTCTGATCCACGTGGTCGCGGCGCCGTTGTTGTTCTTGCTGAACGGCTACCTGTTGGCGCAGCTCGGTCGGCAGTGGGACGCCGTCGACGAGTCGCTCGACGCACATTTCGCGTCGCTGCGCGCGCAGGCTCTACAGCCGCCGAAGGTGTTCGTCTTGGCGGCTTCGGACCCGTTTGCAGGCTTCTACACGGCCTCGGTGCGTGGCGCGCGCGCTCCGGACTCCACGGCTCAGTGGAGCATTCTGTCGATGACGCGCGGCACGCATCGCGTCGTGCGAACGGGCCTCGCCGAGCTCACCATCCAGAGTGACCTCGGCTTGCTGCGCTCGACCTTCGAGGGCCTGTTTCGCGCCAGTACTAAGACGTTTCGCGCAGGCGAGCGGGCTGCCCTGGAGGGCGCCTTCGTGACCGTGCTGGCGGTCTCACGAGGTGAGCCTACGGCCATCTCACTGACGCTGACGCGTGGCACCTTCGATGACGACGCGATCTGCTTGCTGGCCTGGCGCTCGAGCCAGCTGGTTCCAGTTCACCTGGCCCTCCACGAGGCCATGACCATACCGTGGTCGCCAGGTCCAACCAGGTTCCTTTGAGCCGCGCTCGCAGCTGCTCGGTCGAGCGCGGCCGCGCCGTTTACTTCACGTAAGCGCCCAAAGGGCTGCCGATGCGCGTGAGCTCTCGAGCAACGAGCTCCGCCATCTTCGTTGCGCCCTTCTTGGTGAAGTGCGCTTTGTCGCCGTCGATGTAGATTTCCTTCGCCGCCTCTTGGCCAATTTCGTTCAAAAACGCGAGGCTGCGCGCGTTCAGGTCGGCCACCTCCAGGCCCTTGGCGCCGCCGAGCGTGAGCAGCGCCGACACGTACGGGCCGAGCCGCTGGTTGCCGTTCTTTCCGCCGCTCCATTCTTGCAGCGCGGAGGGCGTGACGATGATGAACGTCGCCTTCTTGGCGCTCACCTCTTGGGCCATGCTGTCGAAGCGCGCCGAAAAGGCCGGCGGATCGACGTGGCGACCCTCGACGGTGCCGCTGTCGTTCGCGCCGAACGCCGCCATCACGTAGTCGCCTGCTTGCAGGGCGCTCATGATGTTCTTCCAGCGGCCGGCGTAGAAAGTTTCCACGCTGGCGCCGCCGATGGCCTGATTGTCGAGCTTGACCTTACCGAGCAAGAATTGCGGCAGCTCTTGGCCCCAGCCCTCTTGGGCGGAGTTGGCCTCGTAGGTCATGACCGTCGAATCACCGGCGAGGTGCAGCGTCGTCTCGGGGAGCAGAGCTGGATCGACTTGGCCGCCTGCGCCGTTGCCGCCCCCGCCGACGTGGCTTCCGCCGATTGCTCCAGCGGCGCCACCGCTCTCGCCTAAACCGCCGTTGCCGGCGCGGCTTCCGCCTACGCCGCCGTTGCTCGCGCCGCCGAGCGTCCCCGCGCCGGAGGCTCCGCCCACGGGCGCACCGCTCGTTGCCATGTTGGCGCCGGCCGTGTTGCTCGGGGCCATGCCGCCCGTATTGCTGGGGCCGGCCCCGGCCGCACCAGAGGCAGCTCCACCTTGCGAAGCCGCGGGCACCCCCGCGCCACCCGCGTTGCCAGGTTCGTTGGGTGGAGAGGCGCCGGCGCAGCCGGCAAGAGCCGCGACCAAGGCGACCGCGGACAAACGGAAGTAGCTAGGCGTCACGCATGGACAAATAGGGGCGCGCTCCCAGAGATTGTGCTCGAAAAGTGCCCTCAGCCCGCCGGCCGCGTCGGATCCGTCTCCGGTGCGTGCCGAGAAGGGCCGAGCAGCGGCAGCAAATCTTGCTGTTCGAGAGACTCACGCTCGAGCAGCGCGGACACCAGCGCGTCCAGCTGGGCGCGTTGACGCTCGATGGCCTGGGTTGCGCCCGCTAGCGCCGCGGTCAGCGTCTCGCGCGCCTCGGACTCGATGGTGTAAGTGGTGGCGTCACTGGTGCCGCTCTCGGTCGCGACGCGATGACCCAAGAACGCGTGCTCCGCTTCGTGATCGTAGAAGACGGCGCCGAGCTTCTTGCTCATGCCATAGTTGGCGACCATCTTCGTCGCCAGCTTGGTGGCTTCTTTCAGATCGTTTTCGGCGCCGGTCGATACGTCGCCCAGCACGATGCGCTCCGCGGCGTAGCCGCCCATCAGCACCTCCAAGCGCGCTTCGAGCTCCGGCTGCGTCATGATGTGGCGGTCGGCGCCCGGGGTTTGCTGCGTGACACCGAGGGCCATGCCGCGCGGAATGATGGTCACGCGATGCAGCGGCTCGGCGTGGGGCGAAGCGTGCGTCACCACGGCGTGCCCCGCTTCGTGGATGGCCACGCGCCGCTTCTCTTTGGGATCCAATTTCGACTCGCGCAAGTCACCGAGCACGATCTTGTCGTACGCGGCGCGGAAGTCGGCGGCGGTGATGTGGTCGGCGCCGCGTCGGGTGGCGCTGAGCGCCGCTTCGTTGGTCAAGTTCGCCAGATCGGCGCCCGAGAAGCCCGGCGTATTGCGGGCCAACGTGTCCAGGTCCACGTCGGGGCCTAGCGGCTTGTCCTTGACGTGCACGTTGAGGATGGCGCGCCGCGCGTCCAGCTCCGGGCGGTCGACCACCACGCGCCGATCGAAGCGGCCCGGGCGTAACAGGGCCGGATCGAGCACGTCGGGGCGGTTGGTGGCGGCCATCACGATCGTCAAATCGTTACGGCTGAAGCCGTCCATCTCCGAAAGGAGCTGGTTCAGCGTTTGCTCGCGCTCGTCGTTGCCGCCGCCGAGGCCGGCGCCGCGCGACCGCCCTACCGCGTCGATTTCGTCGATGAAGATGATCGACGGCGCGTTCTTCTTGGCGTCCTGAAAGAGCTCGCGGACGCGGGCGGCGCCGACGCCCACGAACATCTCGATGAACTCGGAAGCGCTGATCGAATAGAAAGGGACGCCCGACTCGCCGGCCACGGCGCGGGCCAAGAGCGTCTTGCCGGTGCCGGGCGGGCCGACCAAGAGCACGCCGCGCGGCACTCGTCCGCCCAGGCGCCGAAAGCGCTCCGGCTCTTTCAGAAAGCCCACCACCTCTTGCAAGTCGGCCTTCACGCCCTTGAGACCGGCCACGTCGGCGAGCGTCACGTTGGGTTGCGCGTCGACCTCGAACTTGCGGTTGCGCCCCTTGAGAAAGCCGCCCAGCGGCCCGCCGCTCTGCATCATTTTTTGAGTGCGCCGCGACATCCACGCCAGGCCGCCGAAGATCAGCAGGAACGGCAAGATGTTGAGCACCAGCGTGAGGGCCAACGGCGGCTCTTCGCTCGCGACCCGTAGCTCGACCTGCTTCTCGCGCAAGAGCGGGAGGAGGGCGGCGTCTTCGTTCGGGGCCAGCGTGTGAAACTTCTGCAGCGTCTGACCTGCCACTTGCTGCTTGCTGGTCAAGGCGCCTTCGATGGTTTGGCCGGTGATGACGACGCTCTTCACCTTGCCTTGCTCGACGAGCGCGAAGAAGCTCGAATAGCCGATGGTGGGTGCCTGCTGCTTGGCCGTGCGCGTTTGCCACGCCCACATGCCCGCGAGCGCTACCAAGAGCGCGCCCATCATCAACCAAGACGGACGCTGCGGCGGGCTGGGCAGCCCTTTGCTCGGGGGGCCAGCGGGGGTGGGGGGAGGCATACTCTGTGACAAGCCCGAACGGTGCTATCCGACCGGCAGTGCGTCAACTCAATCCGCCTGCTCGGATTGTCACGTTCAGCTTTGCTACGAATCCTCGCTCGACCCGGTCCTCGTCGGCGATTCTAGCCCGACGCCGTTGCTCCGCACGTTTGCCGCGGCCCAGCCAAGCCCGAGACAAGTTGGACACATTGGCCTCGTAGCCCAGAGCCACGACCCGCAGCCCTTGCTGCGTACACCACGCGCTCAGGGCAAGGCGAGCAGCTCGCGCAGACGCGGCGCCGCTAGGTCGATGACGTCTCCGTGCTCGGCGCCCGTTACGAGCTCGAATTGGCTACCTGGCGCCGCGCGGGCCAGCGATTCACCCATGTGCGGCGGAATCAGGCGTTACAGAATCCAACCGATGCGCAGGTTGAGGGTGGGCAGCGTGGTGCGTCCGATTTTTTCGAGCGTGTCTTGAACGGACTTGTCGGCTCGCTGCTTGATGGGTAGCGCTTGCCGGTCGAACTCTGCTTGGGCGGCGGCGGCCACGGGCGCAGGGGCGGTCGTGGTGACGTGGTACTCGCTGGCGTAAGATACCTGGCTAGGCGCGATGGGAATTTGCGCGCCCGCATCTACGCCGATGCTGAAGCCGATTTTGGTCGTGTAAAAATAGCCAATCAGCGCCGTGAGCATCAGCGTGCGCACGGAGCCCTTGCTGTTGTAATCCACGGTGCCGCTGAACCCGCTGGCCGCCACCGTTTGCCGGCTGGTCAACGTGCCGTCGACCGTGGCGTAGCCGGCGCCGCCGCTCAAGAAGAGCCCGCCGCCGAACGGATAAATGCGGCCGTAAATGTCGTAGTGCTGGTACGAAAGCGTGGCGTCGCCGTAGTAGCTGAGCTTTACCTTGGGAATCAGCCCAATGTTGACGCCCGCGCCCAAGAAGCGCGTGAGCTTCAGCGTTCCACCGAAGCTGATGATGCTGGGAACACCGACGCCCACGACCGGGCCGATCTTGAATTGATCGGTACCTTCTTCTCTCTCGTCTGCGGCGGACGGAGCCGCCCTGCTGGTCGAGGCTTGGAACAAGCCGTCGCTCGGCTTTCGGGCGGGCATGGGCGCGCTTGAAGCTGCAGGCGAAGGCGTCGCCGGCTCCGCGCGCGGCGAAGGCGGCGAAGGCTCTGCGCGCGGCGAAGGCGGCGAAGGCTCTGCGCGCGGCGGAGGCGGCGAGGGCGAAGGCGTCGGAGCTGAGGGCGCGGGCGCGGGCGCGGGCGGTAGTGGAAATTCACCCGACGGCGGCGCCGTGGAAGGTGCCGGCGTGGAGTCGGGAGCGGTCGGCGGCTCCGCTGGCGCAACCGCGGGAGGCGCGGTCGGGTCGGCCGGTGCGGGGGCAGCCGCAGGCGGCGCCGGCTCGGCCGCGATGGGCGCGGCGGGCGGCTCAGCCGGCGGGGGCAGGGGGGCGCCGTCCGTTTGCGCGCTGGCGACGTAGGTCCAGCAGACAGCTGAGGCTGAAATCGCGCACGCCACGAGCGTTCTCGACCTGGGCATTGGCTCGAATCTAACACGAACCAGAGCGCGATTTTCCACCTGAACCGCGGCGCCTACTAGGCCGGCCAGGCTCTCACTGCCGTTCTGTCGTTCCGTCGTTCCCGTCGCGGTTAGCGCCTGGACGCGCCATGAATCCGCCCGGCCAAGATGGCCAGCTCGACGGCGGCTTCGCGCAGGGCGGAGCCTTCGAGCTCGGTCAGATCGTCCAGCTTCTGCTCGGCCGATGACAACAAGCGGTTCAAGTCCCGCGCCGCCTCGAGCGCGCCGGCGCGCCGCTGCATGGTCTGCACGAAATCTCCGAGCTCCATGTCGTCGTCGCGCAGAGCGCTCCGCTCGTCGAGGTCGTCGGAGTCCAGCCGCGGTCGCGGCGGCAGCGAGGTGAAGCTCACCTGCGTCGACTCCGGCGGCTTGCGCGCGTCCAGCTCGGCCTGCAGCTTCTCGATGCGCGCGAGCAGCCGGGCCACGATCTCGTCATGGCCCTGCGCGTCGGGGGCGTGCTTCTGCTTCGCTTCTTCCAGCAGGTCCAGCAGCTGGGGGAAGCGGTCGACTCCGGCCGCCAATGCCTGCAGCCGGCTTTCGGCTTTCAGCAATCGTTCACGCAGCGCCTCCACCGAATCCCACGCCGCGCGCTCGGTGTGCTCGATCCAAAGCTTGTTGGTCGGCATCGCCGTCTCGATATACCATGCGCGCCATGATCGAGGAAAAATCGGGCCAAAGGCCAGTCGTGTGGGGCGTGCTCGGCGCCAGTCATTTCGCGCTCATGGCCACCATTCCGGCCATGCAGAAGGCGCCGCTCGTGGAGCTGAGAGCGCTCGCTTCGCGCTCGCTGGACAAGGCCAAGCAGGCGGCGACCTCCGCCGGCGTGCCCCGCGCCTACGGCAGCTACGAAGAGCTGGTCAACGATCCGGAGATCGAGGCCATCTACAATCCACTCCCCAACAACCTACACGTACCGTGGTCCATCAAGGCGGCGCGCGCCGGCAAGCACGTGCTGTGCGAAAAGCCGATCGCCATGAACGCGGCCGAGGCCGAAGAGCTGGCCAAGGTGCAGCGTGAGACGGGCAAGCTGATCGCCGAAGCGTTCATGGTCCGATACCATCCGCAGTGGGAGCTCGTGGCCGAGCTCATCCAGAGCGGCCGCATCGGCGAGGTTCGGTCCGTGCAGACGGCCTTCTCGTACACGAACACCGATCTGGACAACATCCGCAACCAGAAAGACGTCGGCGGAGGCGCGCTGTACGACATCGGCGGCTACGCCATCAGCACGGCTCGTTTGATCTTCGGTAAAGAGCCGCAGCGGGTGGTAGGTGTGTGCACGCGCGATCCGCGCAGCGGCTGCGACGCCCTGACCTCGGCCATGCTCGACTTCGGCACCGGGCAGGCCAGCTTCGTGGTGGGCACGCAGCACGTGCCCTACCAGCGGGTGCACGTTTTCGGCACGAAAGGCCACTTGGAGGTCGAAATTCCCTTCAACGCCCCGAACGATCGCCCATGCAAGGTCTACGTCGACGACGGCTTCGTGGGCGCGCCCGATTTCACCGTCAAGCAGAGCTCCGACGAGCGGCGCGAGGTCATCGCGGCGCCGGTGGCCAACCACTACACGCGCCAGGCGCAAGCCTTCTCGGAGGCGGTGCGCAGCGGTAAGCCGATCAAGAACGACATGCAGAGCGCGGTGGCCAACATGCGGGTCATCGACGCCATCTTCCGCGCCGCGGAGTCGCAGCGTTGGGAGCAGGTCTGAGCGCCGCGGCCTAGCTCGCTAGCTCGACGTGAGCTGCCGGTGCCAGCGCCGAGGTCGTACGCCAACGACCCGTGCGCCAGCGGCGGTAGCTCACGATGCCGCGCAGGCATTCATCCAGCGCCATCGACATCCACACGCCGGTGAGCCCGAAGCCGAGCCGGCTGCCGAACAGAAACGCGGCCGGCACGCCGACGCTCCACATCAAGGTGGAGCCCACGATGGCCACGTAGCTGGCGTCGCCCGTGGAACGTAGCGCGCCCCCCGCCACGATGTTCACGGCGCGCCCCATCTCGACCAGGACGCCCAGGGCGAACAACGGCGCAGCCATGCGCAAAATCTCGCGGTCTTGCGTGAGCATGCCCAAGAGCGGCCGGTGCGCCAGCGCCAGCCCCAGCGCGATCAGCCCATTGCCCGCGACCGCGTACAGCAGCGCGCGGTGGAGCTGCTCGTTCGCTTCGTCCAGCTTGCCGGCGCCCACGCGGTGGGAAATGGCAATTTGGGTGCCGAGGCCGAGGGCCAACGACCACAATATCGAGCTTATCATCACGAAGCTTTGCACGTAGGTGCGGGTCGCCAGCGCCGCCGCGCCCAAAGTGATCACCAGTAAATTGATGGTCACTTGCGCGAATTGGTAAGAGACCGGCTCGGCCACCGAAGGCAACCCAATCTTCAAGATGGGCCGTAGCGCCAGCCTCAGCTCAGCGAGCGAGCTTCGAACGGGAAAGCGCACGCGGAAGCGCACGTGCACGACCGCGATCGTGAACAGCATGCCGAACGAGAGCGCCAACATCGTTGCGCCAGCTACCAGGCCGACGCTCTGTTGCAGGCCCCAGACGCCTTTCAGCAGGGCGAGGTTCAGCCCGATGTTTGCCACGTTGGTGGCAATGGCCTCGATCATCACCCAGCGCGTTTCACCCCTCGAGGTCAGCATGTTGCCGTACGCCAGCTGCACCGCTTTGAGCACTTGGCAGCCGCCCAAGACGGCCATGTACGTCTCGGCCGCCTCGGCGGCTTCGCCTCGCAAGCCGAGCCAGCCCGGTACCTTCGTGTGCAGCAAGAACAGCGCGGCGCTGATGGCGAGCCCCAACGTCAGGTTGAAGAGCAGCATCGCCAAGTAGGTGCGCGGCAGCTCGGCGTGGCGCCGCGCGCCGTGCAACCGCCCGGCGACGCTCGCGCCGGCCTGACCCATCACCGAGAACAACACGACGGTGGCGCCCAGCAGCGGATTGATGGCACCGGCCGCCGCCGCGGCCGAGTCCGAAATGCGACTCAAGAAGAACGCGTCCGTGAAGCTGAGCGACAATGAAAGGCTCAAGCTGACGAACAGCGGCCACGTCACGCGCCAGAGCCCCGGCAGCGGAACGTCGACGGGAGGCACCGAAGAGGAGACGAAAGGACTACTTGGAGGTTCCGAAGACACGTTCGACATGACTCGCTCGAAAGCCGGCGAATGGTAGCCAACGGCCAGCACGGCGCCAGTTTGAGCGCGACACGAACCGCCTCCGGCAGATCTATGGCTGCCGCGCCGCAGACCGCTTGCAGAAACTTCCGTAGCGTCTTCGGGCCGCGCCGGGCGAGCGCTCGTCCCGTCCGACCCTGTGAGAGGTGTTCGGCGCAGAAAAGTCAGTTCGGTGTCGAACTGACTTTTGCGAGGTGAGAGGTGTTCGGCGCAGAAAAGTCAGTTCGGTGTCGAACTGACTTTTGCGAGGTGAGAGGTGTTCGGCGCAGAAAGGTCAGCTCGGTGTCGAACTGACTTTTGCGAGGTGAAGGGCGGAGCGCCTAACGTAGTCTGCTGTGCGAGCGCTTGGGCGCGCGCAAGCTGCTTGGTCGTGATCCGGCTGGCGGGCGAGCGTTGTCGCCGCGTGTGCTCCGGCGCGTCGTGCCCGAGCGATTGGTGCGGGGCGGCGGCGTGCGCACGCTCTTCCGCGGTGTCGCAACCGCGGGCCCTAGGTGAGCGCGCGCACCATGTAGGAGGATTGGCTACGGAGTCGCCCTTGCTCGACAGAGAACATGGTCGTTCAATGGTTCGATGCCCTCACCCGCGCCCAAACAATCTCGCCGGCTGCGCCGAGTTGCCGAACACTCCAATGCAGGCACGGCAGGTGGCCGCGCGGGTCAATCGCGGGGGGATGTATTTTTCGCGCTGAAGACAGTCATAGGTGTGTCAGCCCTTTCGATCAGGCAGGTCGGGCGGATCGCTGCCGGCGCAGCGTCTTTCCTTTCTCTCGCGGTAGCGTGCGCTCAGGGAACGGATCCAGGCGAGCCGATCGGCGATCCCATGTTCGAAGGCACCGCTGGCAGCACCACGAATGGCGGCAGCGAAGGCGCGAATGGTGGCAGCTCGGACGGCGGCACCAGCGTGACTCCGTTTGCCGGCACGACAGGCGTGGCGAAGGGCGGGGCGGGCGGCGTGGCTGCGACGGGCGGTCACGGTGGCGCCGTGGCCGCCGGCGGTAAGAGCGGCGGCGGCGCAGGTGGCTCCGTGGCGGGCGGAGCCGGCGGAGCGGGTGGCAAAGGTGGAGCGAGCGGAGCGGGGGGCAAGGGCGGAGCGGGCGGGGCGAGCGGAGCGGGTGGCAAAGGTGGAGCGGGCGGAGCGAGCGGAAGCGCGACTGGCGGCACGAGCGGCGCCGCCGGCACGGGCGGCAGCGGAGGCGCTGTCTCGACCGGGCACCGCTACGCCAAGCTCGTGGCCACCTCGGAGCTTGCGGGTAACGTCTGGAGCGCGGTCGCCGAGCTGCAAATCATGACGACGGGCGGCGTCGCCATCAGTCGAACCAACTGGGTCGTCATGGCCGATTCGGAAGAGACCGACGACCAAGTAGCGCCCGCCACCGCCGCCATCGACGGCAACACGACGACGTTTTGGCACACCGAGTGGGAGCCGCCGCCCAACGACGTGAACGACGCCGCTCTGCCCCATTCGTTGATCGTCGACATGGGCAGCGCTCACACCGTCACGGGGTTTTCCTACTTACCACGCCAAGACAACCAAAATGGACGCATCAAGGGCTGGCAGTTCTTCGTCAGCAAAGATGGCACCAGCTGGGGTACCGCGGTCGACACCGGCACCTTCCCGGCCGGTACGGCGCTGCAGACCATCACGTTTTAGCGGTCAAGCGCTAGCCGGCGGCCCGATGGGGAAGGGGGCGGCGCCGAGCGGGCGCTCGGGCCACGAATGTTCGGAGGTTTCGCGATTCTTGTGAAAGAATCGGAGGAGATTCCGGCGTTGTGCGTCAACGGGGTCGAGGCTGGCATGACCAAGAAATTGCAGAACTACGTCAACGGCAAGTTGGTCGACAGCGCGGGCTCGCGCTTCGGCAGCGTGTTCAATCCCGCGTTGGGGGTCGAGGCTAGCCAGGTGCCGCTGTCCACGCCGGCAGACGTCGACGATGCCGTGCAGGCGGCCAAGCGCGCCTTCGTAGCGTGGTCGGCTACGCCACCGGTGCGCCGCGCGCGCGTCATGTTCGAGCTCAAGCACCTGATCGAGCAGAACATGGCCGAGCTGGCCGGCCTGGTGACGGCCGAGCACGGCAAGGTGCTCGACGACGCGCGAGGCTCGGTGACGCGCGGCATGGAAGTCGTAGAATTTGCCGCGGGAATTCCGCAACTACTCAAGGGTGAGTACAGCGAAGGTGTGGCGCGCGGCGTCGACAGCTGGTCGTTCCGGCAGCCGCTGGGCGTCTGCGCCGGCGTGGGTCCGTTCAACTTCCCCGCCATGATACCCATGTGGATGGCGCCGGTCGCCATTGCCTGCGGCAACACCTTCGTGATGAAGCCGTCGGAGCGCGTGCCATCCTTGTCCTTGAAGCTCGCCGAGCTATGGACGGAGGCGGGCTTGCCGCCGGGCGTGTTCAACGTCGTCAACGGCGACAAAGAGGTGGTCGACGCGTTCATCGAGCACCCCGACATCGCGGCCATCAGCTTGGTGGGCTCCACGCCGGTAGCCGAGAGCGTGTACCAACGCGCGTCGCGCGCGGGCAAGCGCGCGCAGTGCTTGGGCGGCGCCAAGAATCACCTGGTCGTGATGCCGGACGCTGAATTGAACCACACCGTAGATGCCTTGCTGGGCGCCGCCTACGGGTCGGCCGGTGAGCGTTGCATGGCCATCTCGGTCGCGGTCGCGGTCGGACCTCACACGGGCGATCGCTTGGTGGAGGCGCTCACGCCCAAGATCAAAGGTTTGAAAATAGGGCCTGGAACCTCCCCCGGTATGGACATGGGGCCGCTGGTGACGCAGCAGCACCTGGACAAGGTGTCGCGCTACGTCGACCTGGGCGTCGAAGAAGGCGCCAAGCTGGTGGTCGATGGCCGCGGCCTGCGGGTGGCCGGAGCCGACAAAGGTTTCTTCCTCGGCGGCTGCTTGTTCGACGATGTCACGGCCGAGATGAAGATTTACCAAGAAGAGATCTTCGGCCCGGTTTTGGCGATCGTCCGCGTGCCGACGCTGGACGCTGCCATCGAGCTCGTGAACGCCCACCGCTACGGCAACGGCGGCGCCATCTTCACCACCAGCGGGGAAGCGGCCGACGTGTTCACGAAGCGCATCCAAATCGGCATGGTCGGCGTGAACGTGCCCATCCCGGTGCCGATGGCGTTCCACAGCTTCGGCGGTTGGAAAGGCTCGTTGTTCGGTGATCACTACATGCACGGCCCGGAGGGCGTGCGCTTCTTCACGCGGCTGAAGACGGTCACGTCGCGTTGGCCGCGTGGCGCCAGCGCCGGGGCCAGCTTCGCGATGCCGACGGTCAAGTGAAGAGCGCCGCGCGTAATGTCGCAAATTCTTCGGTATTTTCGCCGCGCCGCGGGCTGTAAAGATCCATCCTCGCCGAGCCGGAAACGGTTCTGCTAGCGTCTTCATTCATGCCGATTCGCCAGCGAATTTGGGCCGGATTGTTGAGCTCTTGCCTGCTGTTGGGAGCGACCGCCTGCGACGACGACAAGCAGCAAGCAGCCAAGCTCGCCGAGGTGCAGCGCATCGCCGACGAAAAGCTGAAGAAGGCCGAGACGACCGCGAACGAGAAAGTAGCGGCGCTGCAGAAGCAAGTCGACCAGATGAAGGCGGACGCCGAGGCCGCCGCGGCCAAGCTGAAGAGCGAAGCCGACCAAGCCATCGGCAAGGCGCAGGCGGACGCCGAAGAGCAGACGAAGCTCGCCGCCGAAGCGCTCAAGAAGGCGCGCTCTGCCTACAAAGCCGAGGGTCTGAGCGAGCTTGCTCAGCTGAACAAGCAAGTGCAAGAGGTCTCGGCTAAGACGGCCAAAGCCCCCGCCAAGGTCAAGCCGCTGATCCAAAAGTCGATGAAAGACGTCGTGAAGCAGCAGCAAGCCATCGCAAAAGACCTGGCCGCCTTCGACAAGGCGGAAATTGACGGACTGAGCGCGACCAAGGCCAAGCTCGTCCAAGACCTGGCCAAGATGAAGAACATCATCGCCGGCATGAAGGCCAAGCTCGGTTAGGCGCCCGCTGTTCAGCTGGGCGCACTTCTTGGCGTGGTGGGCGCGCTTCTCGGCCGCGGCGGCGCTCCTGGCGTTGCTCGAGGTGTTGCTGATCGCGTTGGCGTTCGTGGGCGGGGTGAGCAACGGCTTCTCGGCGCTGCTGTTGTGGGCCACCGTCAGCGGTCTGCTGGGAATTTTCGGGACGTTGCTGGCCGTCGCGGCGGCCGCGCTCGATCGCGAACGGCTGCGGCGTTGGCTGCCGTCGGCGCCCAGCTTGCTGTCCGCGCTCCTGCTGGCGGCGGCCGCGCTTCTGCTGCTGCACGGCATCGACCGGGCCCTGTTCCTGGAAGAGCCCGAGTTTCCGCGAGAGGTCGAGCGCATGCGCGCGGTGGCGCGGCTGGCGGCTTTGCTCGGCTTGTTCGTGCTGCATTCTGGGCTGAGCCAGCGGGTGCGGCGGCTGTACCGTCGCTTGCCCACGGCGGCCCAACCGTGGGGGGCGCCGCTGCTCCTCGTGGCCGCGGCGCTGAGCGCGCTCGTTACGGCGCACTTCGCGTTCGCGCCCGTGCACGAGGTGGGGGCCGCCGCCGTAACGGCTCTGGTCGGTTTGTTCCTGTTGGCGCTGGCAATGCGCGCGCGCGACTGGCCAACGCGGACGAGCGAGATGAAGGCGGTCGTGAGCGTGACCTTCGCGCTCGGGCTGATGGGCGCGGCTCTGCCGGTGGCGGCGCGCGACGGCGCCAGGTTCGTGCTGTGGGGGCACAGCAGCGTCGCCGGTTTGGCCGAGGCGCTGCGCGGCGTGCTCGACCGCGATCACGACGCGGTGCTGCCGAGCTGGCTATTCGGGGGCGGCGACTGCGCGCCTGGCGACTCTGCCGTTAGCCCCTTGCAGCTCGAAATACCGGGCGACGGCGTCGATCAAGATTGCCGCGGAGGTGACGCCGCGCGGCCCGCGCCGCTCGCACCGGTAGGGCTGCCCGAAGGTTGCGCGGCCCTCCCGGCAAAGCCCGACCTATTGATGATCGCCATCGACGCGCTGCGCGCCGACGCGGTTCGGCCCGAGGTGATGCCCGCGCTCAGCCAGCTAGCGGCGCACGGCATCGTGTTCGAGCGCGCCTATTCGCCGACGGCCATGACCTTCACCAGCGTCACCGCCATCTTGAGTGGTCGCGTCTTCGCGGACGTGGGGCCAAAAAATGCGCTCCTGGACGAGAACCTTACGCCCTCCGTCACCTTGGCCGAGCGGCTGCGCGGCGCCGGCTACCGCACCGCGGCTTTCTCGGACTTCTTCCAAGAGCCGGTGTTCCGGCGCGGTTTTCAACAGGTCAACCCGTACTGGCGCGACACCCCGATCCACGGCGTCAAAGGCTCGCTGACGTCCGCGGCCATGAGCCGCGGCATCTTGGATTTTCTGGAGGGCGAGGCCGGCCCCGCCTTCGTTTGGGCGCACGCGGCCGATACCCACGCCCACTATTCGCTCGACCACGACGCCCACGGCAAGCCGCTCGGCGACGTGGCAGCTTATTATGGCGGCGCAGCTTACGTCGACCAGCAGCTGGGCACGCTATTCAGCTCGCTGCAGCAGCGGGGGCGCATGGAGCGCACCATCATCGCGGTGCTCGCCGATCACGGCGAAGAGCTGTTGGCGCGCGGTCGCGAAGGCCACGGCCCCAACTTGTTCGAAGAGAGTGTGCACGTGCCGCTCGTGCTGTGGGTTCCGGGCTGCGCTCCGCGTCGCGTGGCCGGCGCCGTCGGCTTGGCCCATGTGGCGCCCTCGCTCGCCGCGCTGGCGGGCGTCCCCCTCGAGGGCGTGGGCCTCTGGTCGGACAGCCAACTACCCACCGTGGTCGAGGCGGTGACAGGCCTGAACACCACCTACAAGCGTGCGGTCATCCTCGGGCGCCACAAGCTGCTGTTGGACGTCACCAACGGCGGGCGGATGCTGTTCGATTTACAGGCCGATCCTCAAGAGTTGACCGACATTGGCCCCGATTCGCCCGAAATCGTCGCCCAGCTCGAGCGAGCCTACCAACGCTGGCTCGATGCTCCCGGACATCGCTAGCGCCTTCGTCGTCGGTCGTCGGTTGTCGTTGTCGTCGTCGTCGTCGTCGTCGGTCGTCGGTTGTCGTCGGTCGTCGTCGCGTGCTCTTTGCCCTTGTCGGCCGTGCTCACCGCCGTGGCCCTCTGTCATCGCATAATCGATGTTACGAACGTAAGGAAAATTCCTGAATCATTTCGCGGCGTGGAGCTCCGAAAATCAGGTCCTCCTATTCGTAAGGGTCCGCGAAGGGCCAAGTCAGTCAATGATCGCGGTCGAGGCGCCGGGCTGGCGAGGCGCGACGAAGGCGCATACCTGCGGTATGTAACTGAAGAGCAACGAAGCCCGCGGGCATTCGACTTGAATCAGGCGATTGCGTTCGCCGCGACGAGACCAAGAGGTCGAGCGCATCCGCCGCGATGCCGCTCTCGGCCCAGCCGAGCGCATCGGCCGCGAGGGCGACTGACTCGGCCATTCGCGGGCCCTAAACAGGGTGTTGAAAAAGGACTGACGGGTCGGGATCGCACAACAGCGGGTGGCGGTCGTGCTGCCCACCCCCGTCCGCCCCCCGTCCGTGCTCGGCCGTCGGCCTGCGCGCGGCCGACCCCTCCCCAATCGCGCGCGTAGCGCGCTCAGGGAGGGGTAGTCACTGGATCGACATGCGGATCGAGCATGGATACGCCATGCGCTGGTTGGTCGGAGAAGCCGCCTCCGCCCGCGAAGCCCGACGACAAAGCTCGATGCATGCGCGGCCAGGAAAAGAAGCAGACGTCGATGCTGGCGCTTCGCTCGCCCGAAGGCTTCGTGCCCAAGCAGCACCCGATTCGGCGCATCGAGAAGATGGCCGACGAGATTCTCCAGTCTCTCTCGCCAACGTTGGCGGCGATGTACGCGGACGGCGGGCGGCTGTCGAGCCCACCTGAGCGCCTGCTGAAGGCGACGAGCTTGATGGCGCTGTACACGGTACGCAGCGAGCGGCAGTTTTGCGAGCAGCTCAACTAAAACCTGCTCTTTCGCTAGTTCATGGACATGGTCATGACCGAGCAAGGCCGGGAGCACTCTCGAAGTCGGCGAACTCCTGGGTAACGCCCGAGGAGTCGATGGAGGGAAGGGGCGCGGCCAACGGGAAACTCGCCGACCGAAACGCGCAACGGATTCAGGGCCGACAAAGCGCGCTCACGAACGTCGAGCGAGTCGGACACAAGGCCAGAAACGACAAGGAGGTGAGATTCACCAACCTGATGAGCCACATCAAGGTGCCGCCCCTGAAGGAGGCGTATCAACGCCTGCGCAAGAACGCGGCTCCGGGCATCGATGCCATGACCTGGAACGAGTACGGCGCTCGTCTCGACGAACGCCTGACAGCTCCAGGACCGTGTGCACCGAGGCAGCTACCATCCGCAACCGGTCCGACGCGTCTACATTCCGAAAGGAGATGGGCGCTTGCGGCCGCTCGGCATTCCCGCGATCGAAGACAAGCTGCTTCAGCAAGCGGTGCGAATGGTGCTCGAGCCCATCTATGAGAGCGTTTTCATGGGTTTCTCGTACGGTTTTTGGCCTGGCCGGTCACTGCACCGAGCCCTGGATGCGCTCGCGGTGGCTATCGGGAAGAAGGTGAACGGGACCCTCGACGCCGACATCCGTGCGTTTTTCGACAACGTCGATCACGGATGGATGCAGCGGTTTGTCGAGCATCGAATCGGGGATAGGCGTCTGGTGCGGCTGCTAATGAAGTGGCTCAAAGCAGGCGTCATGGAGGAAGGCCAGCTGCACGCAGTGGAGGCGGGAACGCCGCAGGGCGGCGTCATCAGTCCGCTCCTGGCGAACATCTACCTGCACTACGTGCTCGACCTATGGGCCCACGCATGGCGAAAGAAGCAGGCGCGCGCGGAAGTGTACCTCGTGCGCTATGCCGACGACTTCGTGGTGGGTTTCAAGGACGGCCGGGACGCGATAGCGATGCGCAAAGCATTACGTGAGCGCCTCGCACGTTTCGCCCTGGAGATGCATCCAGAGAAGACGCGCTTATTGCGTTTCGGACGATATGCGTGGGACCGAGTCGAAAATCGCGGGCAGGAAAAGCCCGGGACCTTCGACTTTCTCGGTTTCACCCACATCTCGTCGCGAAGGAAGCGTGGCTTCCTGTTGCTGAGGCAAACCTCACGCAAGAAGAGGCAAGCGAAGCTCGGGGAAATCCGCAAAGAGTTGAGACGTCGCAGACACGCATCGCTGAGCGAGACGCACGTCTGGCTTAGCAGCGTGCTCACCGGCCACTACAACTACTACGGCGTTCCCAGCAACCGTCGAGGTCTGCGAACCTTCCGCGCGCACGTGAAGCACGCGTGGTACCGCCAGCTCAGCCGGCGAGGCCAACGCGCGCAGCTGTACACGCGGGACAAGCAGCGCGTCGATGAACGCTTTCCTCTTCCCAAGCCCCGCTTCACTCATCCTTGGCCGGAGCAGCGCTTTGGTGGCCCGTAGACCGAAGGCGGGAGCCCAGTGCGGGAAATCCGCATGCTGTGGCTCTGTCCGGGGGGCGGCCCGAAAGGGCCGTCCCTACCGGGACCACCACGAACAGACCTTGCCGCTGCTCTGGTGCTTCCAACCTTTACTTTCTCAACACCCTGCTAAGCATTCCAGCTGCGGTGTCAGGACAGTTACGTGTAGGAGTATCGCTGCCGTTCGCCGAACGCGCGGTTCCAGATCCTCAATTTGCGGCAAATTTGGGGTGTTCGCAGCGCGCGAGCTCCTTACATGTGTAAGGCCGATTCGCGACGCGAAAGGGCCACCGGAGACAAAAACCTCCATCACCTGGAGCGCCACAACTTGCGGCCGCGCTGTGGGGAGAACGGCTCCGCACTTCACGTGGGGATCGAGCGCTTCCGCCGCGAACGGCTCGGCGCTTCGCCTGGACATGAGCAAGAGCTTTTGCGGAGAAGGGCTCCGCGCTTCACGTGGGAACGACCGAGCGCTTCTGCCGCGAACGGCTCCGCGCTTCGCGTGGGGACGATCGAGCGCTTCGCGTGGGGACGATCGAGCGCTTCGCGTGGGGACGACTGAGCGCTTCGCGTGGGGACGACTGAGCGCTTCGCGGTGGAACGGTTGTTCGCTTCTGCGGTTCGCACCTGGCCGGGGGCACCGTGTGCTGGGGCTCACGAGGACGGGCGCGCGTCGGCTGGGGGGCGGCGCACGCGGCGTGGCGGTGGGGCGCAGCTGTTAGATGGTGTCGCCGATGCGGCGCCCGGGCGAGCGCGCTGCTTGTTTCGAGCGCGCAAGCGCGGTGCGGGCACGGCGCGCGACGTACGAGCGGGAGCCGTGCTGCTCGCTGTAGAGCTCGCGCAGCTCCGCGAACGTCGTCACGCCGGAATTTTGCGCGATTCCGGCGTGCGCGCGGCACAGCAGGACCTTCCGGCTGCCGTACGTCACCTCTTCTAGTTTTCGTCCCGGCTTGAGATCGCCTTCAGGCCGGAAATTTTCGCAGACTTCGCAGCGCTGTTGCATGGGGTCAAGCGTGCGCCAGCCGGTGTGGGGGGCCAAGTTTTGGGGCACTGGCCGGCCCAGACCCCCGCATCGATTCGACCCCGAAGCAACTCACGGATGGGGAGGCACACCCACGAAGTCGTCGATCCAGAAATCGTAAGCGGTGTTGGGCTCCACGATGAAGTGAAACGCACCGAACATTTCTGAACGTGGCGACAAGTGCTGAGCGTCGACGTCCCAGTCGTCGAAGTCGATCACGACCTCTTGCCATTCGCTGGTCAGCGTGATGGCCCGTTGGGGCCAATCGATGCCTTGCGCGCGATCTTCGAAATACAAAGGCTCGGGCCCTGCGACCGCCACCGTAAGCTTGGAACCGGGGTTATCGCTCTGGACCCAGAAGCGAGCACCACCGAAGATGCGTTCGAACGGGAGGGCCGTGTGAAAGAACATATCGAGCCCTTCGGCGTCGGTCACGCCTACCAGGTGGAGCGCGCTCCCATCGTGGGGCACTGCCGGGGTATCGATTGGCAAGCGGTTGCCCCCACCCGGAATGCTCATCCATAGCCCGATCGTCGCCATCGGGCTGTCCGAGTCGAACCCGTCGATGATCCGATCCGGCGGCGCTCCCCCGGTGCCCGCGGCTCCGCTCGGGCTTCTGCCCGCGTCATTCGCAGCGCCACCTTGCACGGGCGCGCCGCCGTTCGCGTAGGCGCTCGAGCCTGCGCCTGCTTCGCGGCGGTTGCTATCGGTGGACCCGCCGCAACCGGTCAATAGTGCCACGGTCCCGAGCGTCACCGTCCAACCACCCAGCGCGCAAACTTGCATCGACCTCACTATGTGGCGATAGCACTCTTCCGCCATCCCGATCTGCTGTGGACAGCCCGGCACCGATACGAAATTGTCATGATCAGTGTTCGAGTCTGGCGCCACCCACGTGGGTGCAGTCAGTTGACTTGAACTTCTGCTCATGACGGCTCCGTCGGGCTCTTTGGCACAATGGCGTGGCGGGTCGATAATCTTGTTGTCGAGCCGGGGCGTGATCATGCAAGTATGCGTCGGGTACGCCGGTTGCTGAAAGCCCGGCGCCGTCACCGGGTTGGGGACGGTTAAGGAGGAACAATTGAAAACATCCATTCGATGGTGGTCGAGGCTTGCCTTCGTGGCAGGCATGGGGCTCACAACGCTGATCGCTTGCTCGTCGGATCGACGTGACGGAAAGGGGGAAGAACAAAGCGCGGGCACGCTCTCGCTGGCACTGCAAGCGACAGCGCCGTCGGGCAACGTGTACCAACTGCGTAACGCCCTATTTCAGATCACGAATATCCGCACGGGCGAGGTCGAGCGCTTCTTGAGCAGCGAAGAGCTGCCCGAAGCCGCCGAGCTTACCGCGGTGATCGCCGCTGGTAGCCACACCGTGACGCTCTTGCCCGGCTGGTTCATGGTGAGAGTTTCGGGCTCTTCGGGCGGAACGGGTGGCACACCGGGCGGTTTTGGCGGCACATTCACGGCCGGAACGGCCAGCATTCCCGTCGAGGGCGGCACTTTCGGCGCGCCGTCCTTGCCGCCACCAATTTTTGGCGGCGAAAGCGGTGAAGGCGGTGCGTTCGGCCTTGCCGGCGCTCCTCCCGTCTTTGGCGGCGAAGGGCCCATCAGCACCGGCGGAACGTCGTCTGGTGGTAGCGGCAGCACCGGCGGCGAAGTCATTCTAGACGACGCGCAGCTGCTCAGCGACGCGGTGCAGTTCTTCTTCTTGTCGGGGAACGACCACGCGTTCGTCAACTATCAGTTCAAGGTCGGTGGAGACATCGTCGACTTCAGCAAGGGCACGGTGCACGTTGGTATCAGCGTGGACGACAGCGAGGCCTGCCAGGCTCCCAGTGATGTCACCAAACCCGAGCGCGTGCTGCTAGAGACGAACACGAACGCGGTTGCCAGCGTGACTTTGTCGAGCGTGTTCGAAGCGTTGGCCACCAACGGTGGGCGCACCGGCAATGGCACCCTGCTGTTCCAGCAAATCTGGGACAGCTACGCCTCCATCGACCAGGCTCAGGTCCTGGGCGGCGCGCATTGTGGTGACGAGACGACCGACGGGCTCCCCTCGCTGAACGGCTTTCCGATCGATTGTAATCGCCCCGAGGCCAAGCACGTCAACGACATGAGCAGCTTCTTCGCGACCGCGTTCGTGAACCGCATGGACCTGGCGCCGGCCAATGGCGCGCACTGCGGCCAGCAACGCATGATCTTCGCCAGTCGTTCCATCAACCGCGCCTTCATGATTTTAGAAGCGCAAATACCCAATCCTTCCCCGGAGTTGGGTATCCAAGGTTGCCTGCCACTGGCGCAGTTTTGGATGGATCAGAACCTGGAGCCCGACGCCAAGGTGCGCGGGCAGCGCCTGGCGCAAGCCTTCTTGCAGGGCGGCGTGGAGGGGCTGGCCGAGTTCGGCTTCGGGCCGTTCTACACGGCCGAGAACCTGACCGTTGGCAGCGGGCAGATCCGCACGAATCAATTCGACACGTTCCCTTGGACGCTGCGCGAGTTCAAGCTCGCGCTGGACGGCGACTCCATCACCGCGCTTCCGTTCCCCGTCGCCGAGTCACCCAACGCGGCGCTCTGGAACGAAAACGTCGATCTCCCTCAAGGCGAAGCTTGCCGCGAGAGCTTCCTCACCGCGATGGAGGGAGTGATGACGGACGACTTGTCGATCATGTCGTTCGTGGTCGACTCGGCGTGCAAGAACTCGGAGAGCCGCAACGATTTCTTCTCCGAAGACTATGCGAGCCAGTTGTCGCCTGGGTTTGCCGCGCAGATTCAGGATAAGTTGTCGTCGCTCGGCAGCAAGTTGTCCCCCTTCGACGTGGCCAATCGCGCGCGCTTCTCTGGCTCGTGCATCGGCTGTCACAACGAAGCCAGCGGCAGCTTCCTGGGCAACGGCATTTTTGCGCCGTCGTCCGGCGATTTTCCGCAGGTAGTGGAGTCTACCGAGACGTGCGGCAACGGCGAGACGGGCGAGTGTTTCGCGCGCTCCAAATCGCTGAAGACGGTGTTCTTGCCTGGGCGCCTGGCGGTCCTGAGCAACCTGCTCGGCGTGCCCATCGTGCCGAACCCGTGCACGAGTGGGGGCGGTGGTGTGGGCGGTAGCCCCAGCGCCGGAGGTAGCTCGAGCACCGGAGGCTTCGGCACCGCCGGCTCGTTCATGATTCCGACGGCGGGAAAGAGCAGCATGGGCGGTGGCGGAGAGATCCCGCCGTCGCTTCCTCCCATTTCGAACGATCCGGCGCCCGTCGTCGTGATCGACCTGCCCTCCGCCGATGAGCCGGTCGAGCAGCTGCAGGAGCAAGAGCAAGAGATCCGTGACGAGTACGGCGACGTGACCATCAGCGGTAAGTCCGCCAAGAGCACGCACTGAATGGAGGCGGCCCCCCGCGCAGGCCAACGGCTTGCGCGCGGGGACCGTCAGCCCTCCGCGGGGCGCCGCGCTTCGGCGAAAGCGGCCGCTACGATCAGCACGCCGCCCAGCCACTCGCTGGGCTGGAGGCGCACGCCGTTGATGAGCGCCGAAGAGGCAACGGCCGCCAGCAGCTCCATGATGATGAGCACGGACGACTTCCCGGCTTCCATGTGAGCGACGCCCCATTGGGTACCCACGGTGGCCACGAGCACCCAAACCAAGCCGAAGGCCAGGAGCTGCAGCCAAACCACGGCTGGCACGCCGGCCGGCAGCGGCTGCACACCCAGGAGGGTGAGCGGCACCGCCAGCAGCAGGCAGCCCACGAACATCAGCGCAATCTTGTCCGTTACAGCAACGCCGGACAGCTTGCGGAAGAGCACGTTGTTCAAAGCCAGCGCCATGCCGGCCACCACCGCCAGCACGTCGGCCAAGCTGGGCCGCTGAGCTGCAATAGCGGTCCCGCCCAAGGTCAGAAATGCGCCGCCGAGCGCTGCCGCGACCGTGAGCTTGCGCTGCAGGTCGACCCGCTCGCCCAGCAGAAGCCAGCCGCCCAGCACCCCCCAGGCAGGCAGCAGGTAGAACAGCACCATCACCCGGACGACGTCTCCGCTCACGATGGCGCTGGCGAAGGCGAGGTTGGCGACTCCGCCGAACGCGCACAAAACCAGCAAGGGCCGCCAGGTGGCCCGCCACGCGCGAAAGCGCAGCGCCAGCCACAGCAGCGAGAGCAGCCCCACCGAGCCGTGCCCGATCAAGGTCACGTTGACGCCCTGGAGACCGAACCCGGCAAAGTGCTTGAGCGGTATCCAGGTGAGACCCCAAAGCACGGAAGCGAGCAGGAGCGCCACGACCGGATAGACTGGTCGCACGCGGGGATACGGCACAGGTTCGGACATTCGGCGGCCGGCAGCCTAGCCGCATCGTGTTTCGGGAGGCCACCGGACTCGAAAAACCTTGTGCGGCCGCCCGGTGAGAGCTACCGGGGCCTGTCGTGCTGGCTTCCCCCCTCTCCGATCGCTTCAGCTTGCTCACGGCGGGGTTGTCTGCGCGCGAGTGGCGCTGGCTGGGCGCGGTCGCGCTGGAGCACGGGCTCTCGCGGGGCGTGCTGCTCGCGTTGGCCGGTGAAGGCTTCGACGGCATGCTGCTGGACGCCTGGCTCAAGCAGAGCTTGGGGGCCGGGCTCCTCGTGTCGGTGGGGCCGACGCGGGCCCTTTCTCTGACCAGCGCTCCGAGCCGCGAGCCGGGGTTCGCGCTGCAGCCCGAGCTGGCCCAGCTGGTGCTTCGTGAGTTGACTCGTCGAGACGCTCTGTCGGCCATCGCGCTGGCGACGCACGGGCTCTTGGGTGGCCGCTCGGTCAGCGACCTGGGGCTCGCGCTGCAGCTGGGGGACTACCGCACGTTCGCGCGGCGCTTCTCCGTCGAGCGGCTGGCCCGGCAGATTCCGTTGCGCACCGCCGCCGAGTGGCTGCGCGTGAGCGTGTGCGAGCCCTTCGACCCGGCTTGGTTGCTCGCGACCTGGGGCGACGAAGCCGAGGCGGTGGCGACGCGCGTGCTGCGTGAATGTTTGGAGACCGGCAGCGCATGCCACGAGCTCTACAGCTGGCTGGGCGCGCGCTTCTTGCAGCTGCCGGAGGGCGAGGCCCAGGCAGAGCTGGCGGGGCTTCTGTGCGAGCACGCCGTGCTGCGCGGCAAACCCGACCTCGTTCCCAAGTACCTGGTGCATCTCGGTCGCGGCAGCGCGCTGGGGCACGCCGCTGCGTGGGCTTTTTCCAGCGGCGATTTGGCCCTGGCGCAGCAGCGCTTGGACGAGCTGTTCGGAGTCTCGCTGCGCGGCAAGGCCGAAGCCAGCCGGCGCGGGCCGTTGCCCCAATGCGGAGCCGTGGCGCCGCTCTTGGCGCTCTTATTGTGCGCGCGCGACACCGAAGCGGCGACCGCGCTGGCCAAGCGGCTGCTGGCCGTAGGCACCAGCGAGCCCGAGCGAGCGGCGGGGCGCGCGTTCCGACTTTTGTTGCGGTACCTGGAAGAGCCCGAGACCGAGCACGAGCGCATCGACGTGCACGCTCTCACGACGGAGGGCTCGTTGTGGGAGACCTTGCTGTTCGCGCACAATGTCGAGCTGCATCAGAAGCAGGTCGAGACGCGCGCGCGTTGGGCTCAGCACCTGGTGCGGCGCGCGGTGCCGTGGCATTCGGCCGGCTACCTGTGGGTTGCGCGGCAAGCCATGCTGCTCGCGACCGCGCTCAACGCCGAGTACGCGGAGCAAGAGCTGACGCGCCTCGGGGGGCTGCCCTCTTCCGACGCTCCGTTGCTGTCGCTGTGGGAGCTGGTGGCGCCCAAGCCCGAGTGGCAGAAGACCCTGCAAGCGTTGGCCGCGGTCTCGGACACGGCCTCGGCGGCGGCCGAAGCCAGCGTGCGCGCGGTTTGGTTCGTCGACATGGCAGACGGCGGGCTGAGCCGGCCGGCGCTGTCCGAGCTGCGAATGGACGTGGGCGGCTGGAGCCAGGGCCGTCGGCTTTCGCTGAGCGAGCTGTACCAGTTTCGCGAGCAGCTGCCGAGCGAGGACCAACGAGTCTTGGACGCGACGCGCGAGCTCGTGGAGGGGCGGCGTGAATTTCTGCCCGAGGCCGTGGAGCGGCTGATCGGCCACCCGCGCGTTCAGAACGGCGCGCGCGGAAATACGCGCGTCGAGGTCGTGCGCGGCAGCTGCCGCGTCGAAGCCGAAGAAGAGGCGGGCTACATCCGCGTGGTAGTAGAGCCGGCGGGGGCAAAGCTCGGCATCAACGTGGTCGCCGAGGGCGACGAACGCTTGGTCGTGTACCGCGTGAGCGAGGCCATGCAGCGGGTGATCGGCGTGCTGCCGCACGGTGTGCGCGTGCCCAGCGCCCAGAAGGCCGAGGTGCTGCGCATCTTGGGCAAGCTCTCGCAGAGCGTGGACGTGCAGAGCCCCGAGCTGGGCGCGGAGCGCGAAGTGGAGGCCGACGCCACCCCGTGCTTGCGCTTTGCGCAGCACGCGGGCGCCTGGCAAGTGCAGGCGGGCGTGCGGCCTTTCGGTGGTCAGGGCCGCTTCTTCATCGCAGGCCTCGGCCGGACGAGCCTCACCTTCGTCGGGGGCGGGCAACGCCTGCGCTGCGAACGCAATTTCGAGCGAGAGCGAGCGGCCGTCGACGAGCTTACGGCCGCTTGCCCCAGCCTCGCTCAGGCGCCGGAAGAGGAAGAAGGGCGACCGCCGCACGAGGTCGACAACTGGGTCTTGGGCGAAGAAGGCGTGCTCGTCCTCTTGTCGGAGCTGAAGCTCTGCGGCGTCAAACACGAGCTCGAGTGGCCCGAGAGCAACCGGCTGCGGCTACGTGGTGAAGGCCGAGCCGCGCTGCGCGGGCGGCTGCGCGTCAACAAGGGCTGGTACCTCGCCACCGGTGGCCTGCGCATCGACGACGTGAACGAGGTGACGTTGAACGAGCTGGTGCACGCGCCGGCCCTCGCGGGCGGCCGCTTCGTGAGGCTCGAGAACGGCGACTACATCGAGCTGGAAGAGCGCATTCGCCGCGTGATCTCCGCGCTGGCGGCCGGTGCTGCGCGCGCCAAGCCCAAGGGAGAGCTCAAGCTGCACGCGGGGGCCGTCGCGGCGCTCGACGAGCTGGCCGGTGACGGCTTCGAGCTCGACGAGGAAGCGCAAAGCTGGCTGGAGCGCGTCAAGGCCGTCGCCAACGCGACCTTCGACGTACCCCCCGAGCTGCAAGCCGAGCTGCGCACCTACCAGCTGGACGGCTATCGTTGGCTGTGTCGGCTCGCCGAGCTCGGCCTCGGCGCGTGCTTGGCCGACGACATGGGCCTGGGCAAGACCGTGCAGATTTTGGCCTTGCTGCTGCAGCGGCGCGCGTCCGGCCCGGCCCTGGTCGTCGCGCCCACCTCCGTTTGCAGCAACTGGGCGCGCGAGGCCGGGCGCTTCGCCCCCGCGCTGAAAGTGCTCGAATACACGGGTGATCGGCGCGGCGAGCTGCTCGAGGAGCTACGCCAGGGGGGAGAGGGCAAGCTGCTGGTGTGCAGCTACGCCCTGTTGCAACAAGATCAGGCCAAGCTCACCGAGCTCAGCTGGGGCACTGCCGTCCTCGACGAAGCGCAGTTCATCAAGAACGCGCAGTCGCTGCGCGCGCAAGCCGCGTTTCGCATCGACGCCAAGCAGCGCATCGCGGCCACGGGCACGCCGGTCGAAAACCACGCCGCCGACCTGTGGAGCATCTTCCACTTCATCAACCCGGGGCTGCTCGGAGATTTTACGGATTTCAATCGCCGCTTCGTCAAGCCTATCGAGCGCGAAGGCGGCGCGACGCCCGAAGAGCTGCTGCGCCGCGTGATTCAGCCGTACGTGCTGCGCCGCCTGAAGCGCGATGTGCTGCAAGAGCTGCCGCCCTTGACCGAGGTAGCTCACGACGTCGAGCTGTCCGCGGACGAGACTGCGCGCTACGCCATCTTGCGCAAGCAGATCCACGACAAGTTGTTTACGGCCTGGGGCAAGCGTGAAAACAAGCTCGAGGTGCTGGCCGAGATCACGCGGCTACGCCGCTTCTGCTGCCACCCGCGCCTGGTGTTCCCCGACGCCGAGCTGGAGTCTTCCAAGATTTCGGCCTTCTTGGAGCTGGTCGAAGAGCTACGCGAGAATGGGCACCGGGCCCTGGTCTTCAGCCAGTTCGTCGACTTCTTGGGCCTCGTGCGCGAGCAGCTGGAAGAGCGCCAAGTCAGCTACGAGTACCTGGACGGCTCGACCCCGCAGGCAGAGCGCCAGAAGCGCGTCGACGCGTTCCAGAACGGCAGCGCGAGCTTGTTCTTGATCAGCCTGAAAGCGGGCGGTTTCGGTCTCAACCTGACCGCCGCCGACTACGTCATCCACCTCGATCCTTGGTGGAACCCCGCCGTGGAGTCACAAGCGACCGATCGCGCGCACCGCATCGGTCAGCGCCGACGCGTCACCGTCTATCGGCTGATCACCAAGAATACGATCGAAGAGAAGATCGTCGAGCTGCACGCCAAGAAGCGCAGCCTGGCGCGCACGCTGCTGGACGGCGGCGCCCAGGCCGAAAAGCTGAGCGCCGACGAATTGGTGCGGCTGATCACCGAATCTCCCGGCTAGGCCCGAGCACGGGCGAGATTTCGAGAATCTCGGCTTTCGACCATCGCGTCCGGTCGCCTCGCGCACTAGGCTTTCGGGGTGTCGAATCCGGCGTCGAGCTTGCTAGGGCTGGCCATCGGGGCGCTGGCGCTCATCGCTAGCGGCGGCTGTCGAAAAGCTAGCCGCACGGCTCCGGTACCCCCGCCGAGCGCCTCGGTCCGTGTCGAAAGCGTTCGCGTCGTCAGCGACGACGAGCTGAGCTCGCCCAGCGCGTTCGAGTTGGTCGTGGGGCCAGCCGGGCTGGGCCTGGTTTGGGCTGATTCGCGAACCGGGCCCGGTTGGCTGTTCGAAGCGGGGTTGTCGCAAGACGGCACCTTGCGCAGCCGAGCCCGCCGCGTGCCGGTGCCGGCGCGCACGCTCGGCAAGGTAACGGACCTATCGGCGACCTATTTGGGAGCCGATCTGGCGTTGGCCTGGGTGGAGCAAGGCGCGTCCGAGGCGCGCGCGCTCGCCACGGTGGTCAATGGCCCGAGCCCCCCGCTCGTCGATTTGGGCGCCGCCGCCGTTTCGGCGGAGTCGGCGCGCGGCAACCTGGTGATGGTGGCCGAAGAAGCGCGTGACCGCGCGCTGGTGCTGTGGCGTGGCCTGGCCGCCCCTTGCGTCGTGCCCCAAACCGCGCCGTGCGTGGGCTTCACGTTTCGCCGGCTGCGCGCCGGGCTGGCCGAGGCCACGGGCATCCCCTTGTCGGTGCCGGTGTCGTGCGCGTCGCACTCCGTAGAGCTCTCCGTTTCGCCGGGGCGTTTTCACTACGGCGTGTGCACGCGCGAAGGTCCAGACCCGGTCACCACCATGTTCACCATCCAATACGCGCCAGAGTACGCGCGCGCCGAGCCGCTGCTGAAAGGCTGCTTACCGCTCGGCACCATCGAAGCCGACGGCCGTCCGTGGCTCGTGGCCGACTGTCACGGCAAGCGCAAGGCCGTGCTGGTGCCGTTGAACGACGAAAGGGTCGAGCCCGAGGCGATCGACGGGCTAAAAATCAACTGCACGCCCGAGCGCGCGCTCTTGCAAAAGGGCCGCTTCTCGCTCTCGCTGCGCGAGCCGCGCGCGGGGCTAGAGGCAATTTTGCCGGCAAATTTGTTGCCTAGCGGCGGCCGCGCCGGTTGGACGGGCAAGAGCTTGGTCGTCGCCTACCTCGGCGCTTCACGCCTCACGACCCGCACCTACGCTTGCCGCGCCGGGACGTTGCAACCGCTCTGAGCGCTCAGTCCGTCGGGCCAGGGCGAAGGCGTTCCATGCTCTCGGTCGGATCACGAGCGGGCGGAGCCGTGGAGCTGCCGGCCGCGCTCGAGATGCGCTCGACGAGCGCCAGATGCTCGGGGCAGCGCAAGACGGCGAGCTCCGCGGAGCTGCCGACGGGCCGCGCGAAGCGCGCGCGCACGGCGTCGAAACGGCGCGTCGCGCTGTCGAGGACGGCGCGGCTCAATTGGCCTGCTTCGACCGCGCGCACGATCGCGTCGATGGCACAGTGGGCGAGCTCGGCCGTATGGCAGCACAAGAAGTGATCGACGCCCGCGTCCAAGCCGAGCAGCACCGCTTCTTCGACGCCGTAGTTGTCGGCGATGGCCTTCATCTCGATGTCGTCGCTGACGACCAAGCCGTCGTAACCCAGCCTTTTGCGCAAAATGCCGGTCAAAACTGCGCGGCTCATGGTGGCCGGATACTTCGCGTCCACGGCTTCGAAGAGCACGTGGGCCGTCATGAATGAAGCAAAGCCTGCGCGAGCGGCGGCCTCGAACGGCGCGAGCTCGACGCGCTCCAGGCGCTCGAGAGGGTGAGCCAGCTTGGGCAGCTCCAGGTGCGAGTCTTGGCTGGTGTCGCCGTGACCGGGAAAATGCTTACCGCAGGCGGCCACGCCGGCTTCTTGCAGACCCGCCCCGAGCGCCAACCCCAGCTCCGTCACCAGCTCGGGCGTGCGTCCGAAAGAGCGCGCCCCGATGACGGGGTTTTCCGGGTTGGTGTCGATGTCGAGCACCGGCGCATAGTTCATGTCGAAGCCGACCGCGCGCAGCTCATGCCCCATCGCTCGGCCGAGCTCACGCGCCAACGCGGCGCTGCCCGCCTCTCCGACGGCGCGCATGGGCACGATCGGGGTGAAGCCGTCGCGCAGGCGCGCGACGGAGCCGCCCTCTTGATCGACGGCGAGCAGCAACGGACGCGCCGCCACCTGTTTGATTTGGCGGTTCAGCTCCAGAACCTGGGCCGCCGTGCCCACGTTGCGCTTGAACCAGATCACGCCGCCCACCCCGCGAGCCAACAGGCCCGCCAGATCACTGGTGACGGCGTGCCCGTGGAAACCGACGGTGAAGAGGCCGGCGGCCTGCTTTTCCAGCGCGCTCGTCATGGCGTACGGCCTCAAGCTAGCACGACCCGGTTGCGGCTCTGTCTGCCTCACCAAGGCTTGAACACGAACAGCGCGCCGACGGCCACGAACCCGAAACCGACGAAGTGGTTCCAGCGCAGCTGCTCACCCAAGTACAACGTCGCGAACGCCACGAACACCACCAGGGTGATGACCTCTTGAACGGTCTTGAGCTGCGCCGTCACGAGCCCGGCTTTGGCGCCCAAGCGGTTGGCCGGCACCTGAAAGCAGTATTCGAAGAACGCGATGCCCCAGCTGACCAGAACCACCACCCAAAGGGGTGATGATTGGTGATGCTTCAAATGCCCGTACCAGGCGAAGGTCATGAATACGTTGGAGACGAGCAAGAGCACGACGGTGAGCCAAGTCATGGGATAGAGCTGCGCGAGAAGGAGCGAGCGAAGGCTTCGCGGTAGGTCGGGTACTGGAGGGTCACGCCCAAGCGCTGGAGCGCGCCCGTGGCGTCGACCCGGCGATTGCGACGCAAGGTTTCGTGGACCTCGGCCAGGGGCGCAGAGGCCGGAAAGGGGAGGCCCATTTGGGCGCACAGCCAGGCCACCATGTCGCGCTGGCGGCACGGCTCGCGATCGCCCACCACGAAGGTTTCGCCGGGCGTGGCCGCGCTGGCCAGCAGCAGGGCGGCCAGATCTTCGACGTGGATGCGTGAGCCGTAGCGGCTTCCGTCTCCCGAAAGCTTGAATTGGCCTCGGGCCAGCCGCAGGTGGATGCCGCGCTCGGCCCCATAAATACCCGGAGAACGCAGCACCGCTGCGCCCACCGCGCGGTACGCGGCTTCGGCGGCCAAGACGGCCGCGTACTTGGGCGAAGCCGGCGGCGGCACCGGCGTCGAGCTATCGATGACACCCTCCAAGTCTTCGTACACGCCGGTCGTCGACAGGTACGTGACCGCCCGCGCCTTGGCCAACAGCGGCGCCAAAGCGGCGTCCGTCGACCCTGCGGGCGGGAACGTGACTAACGCGTGCGTCGACGGCCCCACGGCTTCGCGCGCGACCTCGAGCACGTTGGTCGTCGTTACACGGATGCCGCGCGCCCGGAGTGGCTCGGCGCTGGCCTCGCTGCGCACCACGCCCAACACGGTGAGGCCACGAGAGAGCGCGGCGTCACAAACGGCGCCGCCAGTGAACCCAGCTCCGAAAACGACGACGTCGGCCGTGGCCACGCGGGCACCGTAGAACGCCGAGCGCCTTGCGGCCACCGCGTTCGCTTCCCGCTCTTCGGACGCTCAAGCGTCTTGCATGGCGCTGCTGAGCGCGCGCGATAGTTGAAGCCGCACGCTGCGCTCGAGCGCCTTGGTGCGTACCTCGCTGCCGTCCCAGCGGGCTTCGCATACGAACGACCAATCCCACGAGCCGGCGGGGCGGGTGGAGACGCAGATGGCCGTGCCCTCTTTGCCGGAATCGATGCGGTACTCCGTGTCTTCGATGGCCGTCTCGGCGACGGGGTTGCTGTCGTAGTTCACGCCGCCGCTAGAGCTGCTCATTCGTTCAGTATAGGCCAGGCCAGGCCCGGAGCAAGCCTGGCTTGGCGCCGACTTACAGAGCTAGCTCGCCATTGGAGGCGATGACCTTGGCGTACCAATGGGCGGAGTCTTTGAGGGTGCGCTTTTGCGTCGCGTAGTCGACGTGGATCAGGCCGAAGCGCTCTTTGTAGCCTTCGGCCCACTCGAAGTTATCCATGATGGACCAGTGGAAGTAGCCGTCCACGCGCACCCCGGCTTGGATGGCGCGGTGCAGCTCGCGCAGGTAACGCGTCATGAAGTCGATGCGGTTCGGATCGTGCACGGCGCCGTCGACCGAGATCCAATCGCGGCACGATAAGCCGTTTTCGGTGATGACAATCGGCTTCTTGTAGCGCTCGTACAAGAAGCGCGGGCCGTGGAACAGCGCGCCCGGCGTCACCGGCCAATTGAAGGCCGTGATGGGCGAGCCTTGCGGCTCTGGCACCGTTTCGGGCACGCCGTCGCGCCCCGCCCGCACGGTGGTAGCGAAGTAGATGTTCGTGCCGCAAAAATCGATGGGCTGGGCGATGGTCGCCAAATCTTGCTCGAAGCCCTTGGGCAGTCGGCGCAAGAGGCCGTCGCGCTCGGGGTACTTGCCCAGAAAGACGGGATCGTACCAGCTCACGTTGTCCCAGCGGCTCGGCTCTGGGGTGGCCATACGCAGGTTGGCGGCGGCCAGGTCCTTCGGGTCGTCGCTGGCGGGAATGGAGACGATGCCACACGGGGCGTAGCCGATGTTGAGCGGCTGCTTGGCCCGCGCACGCAGCGCTTGGACGGCCTTGCCGTGCGCCAAGAGCGCGTTGTGCTGCGCCCGCACCTGCTCGTCTTCGCGGAGCTTGTCGCCGGGGGCTTGTACGGCGGTGTCGAGCCCCAGCAGCACGAAGCACTGCGGCTCGTTGATGGTCATGAAGTTGACGACGCGATCCGAGAGCCGATCCGCCAACACGCCGACGTATTCAGCGAACCAGTCAGCGCTGTCGCGGTTCAGCCAGCCGCCGCGCTGATACAAGCTGAGCGGGAAGTCCCAGTGAAAACAGGTGAGCCAGGGCGTGATACCGGCGCCGAGCAGCGCGTCGACCAAGCGATCGTAAAACGCCAGACCGGCCTCGTTCACCGGGCCGGTACCGTTCGGCAAGATGCGTGGCCAGCTCGCGCTCAGCCGGTACGCCTTGAGGCCGAGCTGTTGCCATAACGCCACGTCTTCGGCGTAGCGGTGGTAGTGGTCGCAGGCGACGTTGCCGGTGTGCTGCCGCCAGATCGTGCCCTTTTTGCGCACGAACATGTCCCACACGCTGTCGCCCTTGCCGTCTTCGTGGGCGGCGCCCTCGATTTGGTAAGAGGCAGCGGCTGCGCCCCAGGCAAAGTTGGGAGGAAACGCCATGGGTGCGATCTACTACAGGCTCAGGGCTTCTTCTTGTCCGAAAGCGCGCGCTTGATCAGCTTTCGGAACGCGGAGCTCGGCTGCGCGCCGCTCAGGTAGTAATCGTTGATCACGAACGCAGGGGTGCCGTTGATGCCGGCCTTGTTGGCGGCCTCGATGTCCTCTTGCACCTTGGCTTGGTGGATGTGGTCGTCGAGCGCGGCCTTGAAGCGAGCCATGTCCAGGCCCAGCTTGTCGGCCAAGATGTCCAGGTTCACCCGCTCCAGGCCTTCGGGCTCGCCCTGCGCGGCGTACAGCATGTCGTGATAGGCCCAGAAACCGGCCGCGCCCTTCTGCGCCAACGCCTCCTCCGAGGCCTCGGCGGCCAGCTGCGCGTGTTGGTGGAAAGGCAGCGGCATGTGCCGCCAAACGATGCGAATCGAACCTTTTAGCTCTGCCTCCAGCTCTTGCAGGGTCGGCTCCACGCGCTTGCAAAACGGACACTGAAAGTCCGAAAACTCTTGGATCACCACCGGCGCCTTGGCGTCGCCCCGCGAGGGGGCGCGGGCGGCAAGGTCGATGTGCTTCTTCTCGGGCGCGGGCGGGTTTGCCGCGTCTTTCAAGAGCGCCGCGTACACCTTGGCGCGCGGCGTGCCGCCCTCGACGAGCGCGCGAGCGCGGGCCAGCTCTTCGTCGATGAGCTTCTTGAACGCCTCGAGCGGCTGGGCGCCGCTCAGCCGCCGGCCGTTGATGAAGAAGTGCGGTGTGCCGCGCGCCTGAAAGTCATTGGCCAGGTCGACGGACTCGTTGATGCGCTCTGCCAGCTTGGGCGCGGCCAAAGGCGCCTGGAGCGCTCTCCAGCTGAGGCCTTGCTTGCTGACCAGCTCCTCGAAATCGCTGTCTTCCAGCGCGGGCTGGTTGGCGAACAGCGCGTCGTGGATCTTCCAGAAGGCGTCGTTGCCCTTGCTCTGAAATACGGCTCGCCCAAGCTTGGCGGCCGGCAAGGCGCGCGGGTGAAACGACAGCGGGTTGTCTTTCCACACCACGCGCAAATCTTTGTCGTACAGCTTGCGCAGCTCGTCGATGGTGGCCTCCACGCGCTTGCAAAATGGGCACTGAAAGTCGGAAAACTGCACGATGGTGACGAGCGCGTCCCGCGGTCCCCGCTGCGGATCGTCCGCCAGCGCGGGCAGGTTCCAAACTTTGGTGTCCGGTTCGTCGTCGTCTCGGGCGGCGGCGGAGGGGGCCGGCGCCGTGAAGTTCTTGTCGGTCAGGGTGACGTACACCAGGCGGGGCGGCGTTCCGGCCTGCGTCAATTGACGCGCCGCCGCCAGCTGCTGGTCGACGACCTCCACGAATTTCGACAGCGGCTGCGCCCCCGACAGCGTGACGCCGTTGATGCGAAACGCCGGTGTACCGGTGGCCCCGATGTCTTTGGCCAGGCGCATGTCGTCGGCCACTTTTTGCGCGGCGCGCCCTGACTCGAGCCAGGCCTCGAGCATCGGCGTTTGCACGCCGGAAAACTCCGCCCATTTCTCGAGGTTGTCTTGGCTGAGCGCTTGCTGGTTCGCGAACGCGTAGCCGTGGAATTTGAAGAACGCTTCGCTGCCCGCGAGCATGAACACGGCGGCGGCCACGTTGGCTGCGGGGCGCGCCTGTTGATGAAATGGTAGCGGGTTGTGCTTGAACACCAGGCGCAGCTGGGTAGGCCCGTACTTGGCTTTCAGGCTCTCGAGCGTGGGCTGCACGCGGCTGCAGAACGGGCACTGAAAGTCGCTCAGCTCCACGATCGTGACGGGCGCGTCGACGCTGCCCCATTGCGGGTCACCGGCCGTGACCGGCACCTTGGCCAGCGCCTGCTCGGGCCGCGAGCTGCCATTCGCGGCGAGCGCCGGCGGCGCGCCCGGCGCTGCAGGAGCGGCCGAACCTTCCGCGCTCGTGGTGTCGAGGGGCGCTTGCGAAGCCCGCGGCGGGGCCGCCGAGCAACCGAAACCAAGCGTCGAGAGCACCGCCGTGAGCAGCGCCAGCACAGACCAGAGAAGCCGCATGGCCGGCACCCTAGAACGGCGATCCATTCGCAGCCACTGCGTTCAGGTGCTTTTCGAAAAGCGCCGTGATACGTCGAAAGCAGCGCCCAGATGAGCTCGTCCGAATCCCACGGCTCCCCCGAGCCTTCAGCGCGGCTCGGGGCGGATGGCGAGCGCGTCTCCGAGCGGTTGGCCTTGCACCGGCAGCTGCTCTCCAAGCTGGCCCACTCGCAGGCCCTGACCGGCGAAGACATCGAGGCCGGCTACGCCCAGGTGACGGAGTTGATGACGACCCTGCTGCGCGTCGAGCGAGGCAGTGTCTGGCGCTTCGACGCCGCTGGCAGCGCCCTCGAATGCGTCGATCTCTTCGAGTGGACGACCCGCCGGCACAGCAGCGGCTCCGTGATCACGGCCGAGGCGGTGCCGGCGTACTTCCAGGCCTTGGCCCAGAACCGTTGCATCGCCGCCGACGACGCCGCCACCCACCCCGCGACGCGGGACTTTACGGAGGCATACCTGTCGCCGCTGGGCATCGGCGCGCTGCTGGACGCGCCCATTTGGGTCGGGGGGCGCATGGTCGGCGTGGTCTGTCACGAGCACGTGGGCGGCCCGCGCCGCTGGCAGTTCGAAGACGAGCTGCTGGCGGGCACCATGGCCGACTTCGTCGCGCGCGTCATCGAGGCCTCCGACCGCCTGCGCGCCGAGCGCACGCTGGGCCAATACCGCGATCACGTCGACGAGCTGACCCGCGTCGAGCAGGCGCTGCGCCGGAGCGGCGACAACCTGCGCCTGGTGCTGGGCGCGGCCCCGGTGGCCCTGGTCTTGACGCGCTTGAAGGACCAACACGTCGTCTTGGCCAACGAGCGCTGCGCGGCCTTGTTCGGGGTGCCGCTCGACGAGGTCGTGGGCCAAAGAACCCGCGACTATTACGTCGTGCCGGAGGAGCGCGACCGCATCATGGACGTCGTCGCCGAGCGCGGCCAGCTGGACTCGGTGCTGGTGCGGCTCAAGGAGCGCGGCGGTCGCGAGTTTTGGGCCGAGATGTCCGCGCGCATCGTCGAGCTCGACGGGCAGCGCTGTTCGCTGGTCGGCATCTTCGACGTGACCGCGCAGAAGGACCTGGAAGATCGCCTGCGCACCCTGGCCACCCTCGATTCACTGACCGGCGCCGCGAACCGTCGGCACTTCGTCGAGCTCGCCCAGCGCGAGCACGAGCGGTCTCTGCGCGCGGGCTCGCCGCTCGCGCTTTGCCTGCTCGACGTCGATCATTTCAAGAACATCAATGATCAATATGGGCACGCCGCGGGCGATCAGGTGCTGTCGGCGCTCGCGGCGGCGGCGCGCGGCGCGTTGCGGTCGAGCGACGTGCTCGGGCGCCTGGGCGGCGAAGAGTTCGCCATTTTGCTGCCCGACACGGAGCTCGCAGGCGCGCTGCTGGTGGCCGAGCGCGTGCGGGAGGCCGTGGCCGCCATCGAGGTGCGAGCTGGCGAGATGCGCGGAGCCGGCGTGGCGGGCTCGATCCACGTCACCATCAGCCTGGGGGTGGCCGAGCGTCGGGGCGACGAGGCGATCGAGCCCCTGCTGAAGCGGGCCGATCGGGCGCTCTACGCGGCCAAGGACTCGGGCCGCGACCGCGTGCGAGGTTGAACGGTACCGGCCTCTTGGCCGCTCATGATTGCCACGGCGTGACATTTCGCACCGCACGGTGATGCCATGTGGCAAAGTGCCTCGATGCGTTCGGCGTCGGATCTCGAAATTCTCGGTGTTTACGATGGTTAAGGCGCCGGCACGGAGCGTGCTTAGCAAGGGGGGGATGAATACCGCGCTAGCGATGGCCGAGGGTCGCTCCTCTGAAGTCAAGGGCACCTCTGCGGCGCCGAAGATTCTAATCGCCGACGATGATCGCGACATGTGCGAGCTGGCAGAAGCCGGTCTCAGCCAGCGCGGCTACAGCGTCTCGTGGCGCCTCTCGCCCGACGAAGCGCTGGCCCATCTCGACCACGAAGACTACTCTATCCTGCTCGTCGACATTCACATGGAGGGCATGAGCGGGCTCGACCTGTGTCGCGCCGCCCTGGCCAAGCGCCCCGATCTCGTCGTCGTCGTGATGACCGGCTTCGGCACCCTCGAGCACGCGATCGGCGCCATGCGGGCCGGCGCCTACGACTTCGTGACCAAGCCGGTGTCGATGGACGGGCTGGCGCTCACCATCGATCGCGCGCTCCGTCACCGCGCCATGACCGAAGAGCTGCAGCGCTTGCGTCGGCGTATCGACGAGCATGAGCTGCCCAACGTCATCGGTGAGAGTGAAGCCATGCAGCGCATGGCCGACATCGTCTCGCGCGTGGCCGAGACCGACGCCAACGTGCTCATCACCGGCGAGTCTGGCACCGGCAAAGAGCTGGTGGCGCGCGCCTTACACGAGCGCAGCGGCCGCCGCGGCCCGTTCTTGGCCATCAACTGCGCGGCCGTTCCCGAGAACCTGCTCGAGAGCGAGCTGTTCGGGCATACCCGGGGCGCTTTCACGGACGCGCGCACGTCGCGCAGCGGCCTATTCGTCGAGGCCAACCAGGGCACGCTGTTCTTGGACGAGGTCGGCGAAATGCCGCTCGGCATGCAGGCCAAGCTGCTGCGCGCCCTGCAAGAGCGCAAGGTGCGCCCGCTCGGGGCCACCCAAGAAATTCCCTTCGACGCGCGCATCGTCACCGCCACCAATCGCGATCTAGAAGCCGAGGTGAGCTCCAAGCGTTTCCGCGAGGATCTGTACTACCGCATCAACGTGGTGCGCGTGGACGTGCCGCCGCTGCGCAAGCGCGGTAACGACGCGCTGCTCTTGGCGCAATTTTTCTTGGCCCGCGCGGCCGAGCGCTCGGGCAAAAGCGTGACGCGGCTGGGGCGCACCGTGGCGGAGCACATCATGGGCTACGACTGGCCCGGCAACGTCCGCGAGCTGGAGAACTGCATGGAGCGCGCAGTGGCGCTGGCGCGCTTCGACGAGATCACCATCGACGATCTGCCTGCCAAGATCCGCGAGCACCGGCCGACCGAGGTGTACACCGACAGCGACGACCCCAAGCAGCTGCCGAGCATGGACGTGGTCGAGGAGCGGTACATCCGTAAGGTGCTGGCCGCGGTCAGCGGCAACAAGACGCTGGCGGCCAAAGTATTGGGCTTCGATCGGCGCACGCTGTATCGCAAGCTCAAGCAGCAGATGTAGGTTTTGGCCCGCGAAACATCATTGAGATCATAGAGTTACGCGCCAGCCGGCGGATCCGCTGACAAGATTCGCCGGAGGTGGCACTAACAGGGTGCGTGCCACCTCCCGCCAGCTTGACCGAAGTGCCTCGCGATGAAGAGGCGTTGGTGGGCCCCGCCACCGCGCGCTTGTTCCAGGCCCACGCGGAAGAGGTGTGGCGGTTCTTGAAGTACCTGGGCGTGCGCGAGCACGACTTGGCCGACGCTTGCCAGGAGGTGTTCCTGGTTGCCCACCGTAAGCTGCCCGAATTTCGTGGCGACGCGTCGCCGCGCACCTGGCTGTACGGTATCTCGCTCAGGGTGGCCAAGGCTTGGCGGCGTCGGCGCCAGCTGGTGCAGCTGGGCGAAGACGAGCGCAGCGTGGATGCCTCGCAAGAGCGGGACCGCGAGCGCCGTGACACGCATGAGCTGCTCTGCTGGGCGCTCGACAAGATTTCGGAAGTGCAGCGCGAGGTGTTCGTGCTGCACGAGATCGAAGAGGTGCCGATGGTCGAGGTAGCGGCGCGCCTGGAGTGCGGCGTGTTCACGGCCTACTCACGGCTGCGGTTGGCGCGGCGCGGCTTGAAGCGCGCGCTCGCGGAGAAGGGAGTCAAGCGGTGACCCATCCTGATTTGGATCAATTAGTGGCTTTGGCCCGGCGCGATCGCCCGGCGGCAGGCAGCTTGGCGGCGGTGGCTCGCGGCTTGCGCGTGCCGTTCGTGGCCGCGCCCGTCGCGGCCATCGTGATGCCCAGCCCCGCGCTGGCGGCGTTGGCGGCCAAGGTCGGGATGAGTCGTCTGGCCCTCTTCGGCTGGGGCGCGGGGGCCACGGTGGCGGTGTCGGGCGCCGTCTTGGCGGTGGCGCTGAGTGAGCCGGCCGCGCCTGCGCCGGTCGTCGTCCCGCCCGCGGCGACAACCGGGTTGGTTTCTGCCAATCCAGCCCCGCTACCGCCGGCGGTGGAGCCCCCAGGAGCGCCCGAGACTGCGGTCGTTGGCCCGTCACCGCGCGCGCCCAAAGAAGGGCCGGTGACGTGGGACGAGCCAAAGCTGATCGAGCGCGCTCGCAAGGCGCTCGGCTCCGAGCCGCGGCGTGCGCTCGCGTTGGCGCAGGAGCATCAGCGGCGCTTTCCTGGCGGCGCCCTCAGCGTGGAGCGCGACGTGATAGCGCTCGAGGCGTTGGCGCGCTCCGGGCAAACGGCGGAAGCCAAGCGGCGCGCGCGGGCCTTCGAGGCCAAGTATCCGAAGTCCATCCATTTGCCGCGCGTTCGCGCGCTCTTGGCGCGCCTCGGCGAAGGCTGAGCGCCGTTCAGTCGACGGGGGCCAGCACCACGGCGTCGATCAAGTTACCCTCGAGCGTGCCGGTGCGTGAGTCGAGCTCGATGCGCGTGACCACCTCGGCCTCGCCGGTGCGATACAGACCGCGGTAGGGGTACCAAGCGTCCGCCGCGCTTCGTAAGATGGCCTGAGAGGTCGTGGCGTTCGGAGGGCCGATGCGAACCTCCACGCTCTCGCGGCCATTGCGACCACGGTGGAGAAGCGACCAGTACAAAAGCTGGCCGGGGCGCGTCGTGATGTCTTGCGACAGCGTGTCTTGCGAATGCGCGTTCAGCTCGACGAACTGATCGCCCTCGGACGAGGGGACCCCCATGTGCCCGTCCTGCCAAATTTCGATGACTTGGCTGGCGCTGTCGGTTTGCCAGCCTTCGACTTCGGCAGCAGGGAATTGGCAGTAACTGCCGCCGAAGCAGGCGACGAGAGGGAGCTCGAAATCGCCGTTGAGGAGCTGATTTTCTCCGATTCGGGCGCAGCTCGAGACACGCTCGGTCGACGTGGCTTGGGCCTCGAGCAAGTTGGGGTCGGCGACGCACAGCTCTTCGGTACCCACCGATATGCCGCGCGCGTCGCAGCCGAGCAGCGGAGCCGTGAGGAGCAGCAGCCGGGTGAGCGAGCGAAGGTTCATGGCAGCTCCAGCGTGATGCCGAGGAACAGGGCCGGGGCCACGCGCCGTTGACGGAACAGCGTGCGCTCTCCGCCGGCCGCTGGCGTGAAGTAAAAGTAGAGCGGCGCCGGCGCGACATCGGCGCCGAGGTGACCGACCCACCAGACCCGACGGGTCAGCCGCCACTCGGCCCGTAGGGACAACCCCGTCGTCCACTGGGTGGACACGCGGCTTTCAGGGTGGCGGAGCGAGACGCCGCGCGAGGACCAGCGATGCCAAGTGGCATGACCGCACAGCCCCAGGTTCAAAGCGCTAGTTACCGGCATGCCGCAAGCCAAGAGCGCCAAGCTGTCGTGGTCCAACGAGAGGCCCGGCCCGGCGCCGTATTGATGCTCGAAAAAGAGCGACCCCAACGCGCCCAAGCGAACGTGCCGCCACGGCGCCACCACCAGCGCGGCGGCTGGGCCCAGCTCCAGGCGGGGGGCGAGGCCCGAGCCCACCGCTGCGCCGAGGCTGAGGAGAACGCGAGGCGCCGGACGCTCCGTCGGCGCGAGGGGTGGGGCCGTTGGCGCGATGTGCTGGGGTGGCGGGGGCGGAGGTGGCGGCGGGGGTTCCGGGGGGAGCGCGGGCTCGGGCGCGGGCTCGCTCGGGCGCGACTCGATCAGCAGGGCGGCCACCGTTAGCAGCGCGGGCACGAGCGAGCGGCAGTCACCGCTCGGGCTTGCCAGCAGCCGGGTGCCCTGAATTTCGTTACCGCGCAGCAGCTGGAGCTGGACGCGGCATTGCTCGGGCGTGCCCTGCCAGGTCACGGCTAGTGTGTCGTGAGTTTCGGACGGATTGAAGGCGGGGTGACCGAGCCGCTCCGAGAGCCGAGCGTCGAACTCGGCTTCGCTGGTGGCGGCGAGCGAGCTCGGGTCGTTCCAGCGTAGCGAGAGGCTGGCGGGGGCCGGCGCGGCTTGGGCGGCGGCCAGCGTGGGGAGCAACATCGCCCACGCGAAGGCGCCGGGACCCGTCTGCGGCCTCACTCGACCGTCCGTACCACACTTCAGCGCGATTTAGCGTGCGTTCTCCCGGTTCCAGGCGTCCACCCACGCGGGGAGCTCGGGCGATGGGCCCGTGAGACCCATGAGATCGAGCAGCTCGCGCGAGCTTACGGTGCCGCCGCGCCGTCGTAAAAAGCGGGAGCGCACGACCGCTTCGGCCACCAGCTCGCCCCTACGCAAGAAGTGATGCTGAATGATGATGGCTTTCTCGTCCCAGCCGAGCACCGTCGTCTCGACCTCGAAGGCTTGAAACAGCTGGAGCGAGCGCCGAAAGCGGATGGTTTGTGCGGCCACCACCGGGTAGATGCCGTGCTTCAGCAACACCCGGGCGATGCCCGAGCGCAGCATGAGGTCGACCCGCGCCACGTCGAGCATCGACAGGTACACGCCATTGTTCACGTGCAGCAGCACGTCCAAGTCTGGGGGCCAGACCAGGAACCGTTTGCGCGCGGGCCCCAGCGGCGCGCACCGCGGCCGAAAGCGCGACGTGAACAGCAAAAGCAACAGTCGAAGGAACAGGTTCATGGCGGGGCCGGGGGCGTAATGCCGACGCGGCGGGAAACCTTCGCTCTTTTGCGCGGTGGCGCGGCGGAATTTTTCCGGCTCGCTGCGACATCGCGGCTTGCCGGCGCCTCGTCACCTGCATACCTTTGGCGGCAGGGAGCTCGATGTCGCAAGTTGCTCATTTGGTCCGGTTGTCCTCGGTTTGCTTGGGGCTGACGTTGGCTTTGCCGGCTCGGGCCGAGCCGCGCAAACCCACCCATGTTGCTTGCGTGGGCGACAGCATCACCGCTGGAAACGGCGTGAACGACCCCGCCAAAAACTATCCGTCGCGGCTGCAGGGGCTGCTGGGTAACTCGGTGCAGGTCAAAAACTTCGGCAACAGCGGCTCGACGATGCTGTCCGACGGCTTCGGTGACAAGCCTTACATCAAGCAAGTGGAGTACACGAACGCCACCACGTTCGTGAGCAACGCGGGTGCCAACGCGGTGGTGAGCGTCGTCATCATTTTGGGCGCCAACGACTCCAAGCCTTACAACTGGGAGCCTGCCGCCGGCAAGAACGACCAGCAGTACCTCAAAGACTACCGCGCGCTGGTCGAGCACTTCGCGGGCCTCAGCAGCAAGCCCGTCGTCTACGTTGCCTACCCGCTCGCCACCGGCAACAATCCTTGCTGCGACATTCGGGGCAGCGTCATTCACGACGAGCAGATGCCGCTCATCAAGCAGCTGGCGACCGAGAAGCACCTGCCGATCATCGATCTGAACACGGGCACCACGGGACACCCCGAATACTTCGGCGACGGGGTGCACCCGAACGAAGCTGGCTACCAGGTGATGGCAGGGCTGGTGAAAAAAGGGCTCGAGCGCGAGCCAACGGTGAAGATCACCGGGCCGGCCATGGGAGCCACGCTCGCACAGGGTATGGTCCCGCTCACGGTGGACGCTTCGGGTGACACCGTCGAGATCAGCAGCGTCGAGTTCTTCGAAGGCACCACCTCGCTGGGCAAGGTGACGGCCAGCCCGTTTACGATGAATTGGGCCGCGCCCGTCGGGCCGCATCAAATCACCGCGAAAGCCATCGACACCACGCTTGCCACCGCCACGAGCTCCGCCGTCTCGTTCACGGTGACGGCCGGTGGCAACGGCAGCGGGGGCGCGGCGGGCGCGGGCGGCAGCGTCGCGAGCGGAGGCGCGGGCGGCAGCGTGGCGAGTGGAGGCGCGGGCGGCAGCTTCGCCGGCGCGGGCGGCAGCGCGAGTGGTAGCGCGGGTAGCGACGCGGCGGGCGGCGGCGCAATGAACGGAAACGTTGGGAGCGCGGGCGCAGGCGGCACGGCTCCGGTTTCGGGTGGCGCTGCTGGCACGCCGGCTGGTGGTCAGCCCGTGGGGGCTAGCGGCACGCCCGCGACCGGAACCTCCGCGCCTACCGAGGCTGACGGCGGCTGCAGCTGCGCGGTGCCGAGCTCGCGCGGTCGCGGCTTGGGCTTCACCCTGTTCGGCGCGACACTACTGGCGCTGCTCGGGGCGCGGCGTCGCCGGCCTTGAGCGCGGACGCGCTCAGGTTGCCACCTGCGTGAGCCGACCTTCGACCAGGGTCCACACCTCGTCGGAGAGCGTCTCGGCCAGGTGGAGATCGTGCGTGACGAGCAAGAGCGTGAGCGGCGCGGCTGCGCCCTTCACGAGCCCGCGTAAAATGCCGATGATTTCATCGCGGGTGCGCGCGTCGAGGGCGCTCGTGGGCTCGTCCAAGAGCAGCACCTCGACGTCTTGGGCCAAGGCCCGGGCCAGCGCCACACGCTGCTTTTGACCGCCGGAAAGCTCGCTGGGCCGAGCACCATGCCGGTCGCCGAGGCCGACCTGCTCGAGCAGCTCGCGCGCGCGCCGCTCGGCCTCCGGGCGCGTCACCTGGCGCACGACTTGCGGCGCCAGACACAGATTGTCCAGCACCGAGAGGTGCGGAAACAGCTGATAGTCTTGAAACACCATGCCAACGTCGGCGCGCAGCAACGTGAGGGAAGCGTCGCTCAGGTCGGGCCCCACGGTGTGACCGGCGATCTGGATTCGACCGGCGTCGATGGTCTCGAAGCCGTTCAGGCAGCGGAGCAGCGTCGTCTTGCCGGAGCCGGACGCTCCGACGAGCGAAACGATGGCGCCCGGCCTCACCTCGGCGTCGATGCCGCGCAGCACCTGGCGCGCGCCGAAGCGCTTGCCCACGCCCTCGAGGCGTATGACGTGGTCGCTCACGCCGCACCTCCAGTCGTGCTCTCGGCGGCGGCCGGCCGAGCGGGCTCGAGGCTCCGCTCGATGCGCCGCGCCCAGCGCGCGAGCGGAAAGCTCAGCATGAAATAAAGCGCAGCGCACATCAGGCCGGGCGTGACCCAGTCGCGCAGCTCCACGGCCACGATGGTCATGCGCTTGGTCAGCTCCACGACCGTGATCACGCTAATCAACGACGAGTCTTTGAGCAGCGCCACGAAATCGTTGGTCACGGCTGGCAGCGCGGTGCGCAGCGCTTGCGGAAACACCACGTGGCGCAACGCCTGCCAACGGCTGAGCCCCAAGGCCCGAGCGGCTTCGGTTTGCCCGTGCGGAACCGAAGACAGCGCGCCGCGGTAGACCTCGGCTTCGTACGCGCCATAGTTGAGGGCCAAGCCGAGCACGGCGGCCGTGATGGGGCCGAGCCGAACGACGTCGGCCAACCCGAAATACAGCACGTATAGCTGGAGTAACAGCGGCGTGCCGCGAAACACCTCCACGTAGGCGGCCGCCAGCCAGCGGCCGGGGCGCCCCGTATACAGCCGCAGGGTGGCCAGCGCGATGCCCAGGGGCGAGGCCAGCGCGAACGAAAGTAGCGAGATGAGCAGCGTGACCAGCGCGCCTTTCACGAACAAGAGCGCGTGCCCAGCACCAAAGTGGCGCGCGGGTGCGTTGGACGGTGACGGAGACGGAAGCGCGCCGGCGCCTCGCGCGACGCTCACCGAAGGAGCTCCGGCGGCTGCGGCTTCGACCGGCTGCTGGCGCGCGTCCCACAGCTTCCAGCGCCTTAGAATGCGCTCGAGCTCGCCCGTTTGCCGCAGCCTGAGCAGCGCTTGGTTCACCGCTCCTTGCAGGGCGGGCGCGTCTTTGCCCATACCCAGCACGTAATGGCCGCGCGCCACGTCGTCGGGCAAGCAGCGCAGCTCTTTCAGCGGGCAGCCGTAGCGGTCGGCAATGACGTGATCGAGCAGCACGGCCTCGGTGCGGCCCCGAGCCAAATCCAGGTACGGTTCCTGCTGGCCCTCGTACAACACGACCTCCACCCGCGACGCTTCGAGGATGTCGCTGGCCACCGTCTGGTTCAGGGTACCGACGCGCCTACCGGCAAGATCGGCCAGCTTCGTCACCGCGGAGTCCGCGCGCACCGCGAGCGTTTCTCCATACGTGTAGTACGGCAGCGACAAACGGATGCGCGCTCGGCGCTCGGCCGTTTCCTCGAGGCCATTGAGGATGACGTCGAAATCGCCCCGCTCAAGCGCGGGCACCAAATTCGACCAATCGTTCTGCATGAACCTGGCGCGCACCCCCAGCTCGCGCGCCAGCGCATCGGCGATCTCGACCTCGAACCCTTGCCGCTCTCCCGGGCGCTGCTCGTCTTCGAACACGTAAGGCTCGCCGCCTTGCAAGTCGCCGCCCCAACGCAGCTCCCCGCGTCGCTTCACGTCGTCCAAATCTCCCGCCTGCGCGAGCGACGCCACCAGCCACGTTGCGCAGACGCCGGCAGCCCAAGCAGCAACCTTCACCCCTCATCAGATAGCCGCCTTTGCCCCCGCCCGCACCAGCTCGACCGCGCAGCTCCGAAATTTCCCACGCCTCAGCGCGAAAAAAACTTGCAAGCCGCTGGACAAAATCGGCTCACCAACGCTGCTCTTCAGCGCCGCCCTCTCGCGTCGCAAAAGTCAGTTCGCCACCGAACTGACTCCTGAGCGCGGAACCCCTCTCGCGACGCAAAAGTCACTTCGATACCGCTGACCATTCCTCGCATCTCGTCAGGCTCGAGATTTTCACAGGAAGGTCGGAAGATGGGAAGCCAGCAGGCGGGAAGGCGAGAATTGGGGGTTCGAGAGGAGCGCTCGAGCAACATCCATCACGTGGGGCTGCCAAGTCGCAGCTTCATTCGCAGAAGCTGCCGTGGCGGTTCTAGGCCGCCGTGCGCGCTCGAGCTAACAGGCTCGAGCGAATATGCGCTACCTCGACGAAGGCACCCATTCGGTCGCGGCCTCGATGAAGGCACCATTCGTGGGTGTCAGAAGCCTCGACGAAGGCGACATGCGCGGGCGGCGGCGCGACCCCCCCAATTCTCGCCTTCCGTCCTCTCGACCTTCTTGTGAAAATCTCGAGCCTGACAACGCCGTTGAAATCTAGGAATTAGTCCGAGCGGATGGGATTCAGCCGGTGCCTTGAAGCTCGGGCTCGAGCTCGGGCGCCAGCGGGTGGCCGGATTGGCTGGGGACGCGGCCCGAGTCGGGCGCGGCTTCAGCGCGGCCGTGCTCGTGATCTTGAGCGATTAGCACGTAGAGCGAAGGGACCACGAACAGCGTGAACAGCGTGCCGATCAGCATGCCGCCCACCAGCACGATGCCGATGGAGTTACGTGCGACCGCGCCGGGGCCGGTGACCAAGGTGAGCGGGAAATGGCCGGCCACGGTGGCGACCGTTGTCATCAAGATCGGGCGCAGGCGCGTCAAGGCGGCCGCCTTGATGGCCTGCAGCTTGCTGTGCCCGGCTTCTTGCTGCGAGTTGGCGAATTCGACGATCAGGATGCCGTTCTTGGCGACGAGACCCACCAGCGTCACGAGCCCGACCTGCGAGTAGATGTTGAGCGTCGTGGTCCAGCCTTCGGTCAGCGCGAAGCGCATACCGGGCGGACCTGCGAACTTTAGGAAGGTGAAGATCAGCGCGCCGAACATGGCCAGGGGTACCGAGCCCAACAGCACCACCAGCGGGTCGCGGAACGAGTTGAACTGGGCGGCCAAGACCAAGAAAATCAGCAAGATAGCCAGGCCCATGGCGGGCAGGAACTTGCCCGACTCTTGGCGCAACTGCCGCGATTCACCCGTGTAGTCGGTGCGGGCGCTGGGCGGCAGAATCTTGGCCGCTGCCGCCTCCAGCACCTTGAGACCCTCGTTCACCGAGCGCGGCGCTACGCCCGAGATCTTGATCGCGTTCAGCTGCTGGAAGCGGTTGAGCGAACGCGGCTCGACGCCGTCCCGCTGCGTGGCGATGGCGCTCAGCGGAATCAGCTCGCCCTTCGGTCCGGATACGTGAATGTCCGAGAGCTGGCCCGGCGTCAGGCGGGCGGAACGCTCGATTTGTGGGATGACCTTGTAGCTGCGCCCGTCGATGCTGAAGCGATTGACGAAGTTGCCGCCGAGCATGGACGCCAAGTCGGCGCCGACCTGCTGCATGGTCAGCCCCATCGACGCTACCTTGTCGCGGTCGATCACGATCTCGCTCTTGGCTTGATCGATGCGGACGTCGGTGATGGGCGGGAAGGCGAACTGCCCGCTCTTGGTGGCCTCTTCGCCGATCTGTCGTGCCCAGCCGAGGAGCTTGTCGTGATCTTCCGTGGAAGCGATGACGAACTCGACCGGGAAAAAGCCGGCGCTGGGCAGCGCGGACGGCAAGAACACGGGCGCACGAATGCCGGCGATGCCCGACGTCTTGCCCATCAGCTCGCCCTGAATCGGGAAGATGCTGCGCTTGCGCTCGCTCCACGGCTTCATCAGCGCGCCGCCAAAGCCGGCGGTCGGGAAGGTGATCTGGAAGCTCTGATAAAATTCAGGGATCGAGGAAAAAGCCTCGTTGACCTGCGACGTGTAGGGGCGCAGCTGCTCGAGCGTCGCGTTGGGCGGCACGTCGATGGCGCCGAACACCACTCCCTGGTCCTCGTTCGGCGCCAGCTCGGCCGGCGAGAACATGTACAGCGGCACCAGCAGCACGCTGAGCGTGATCCACACCGTGTAAACGAGCGGACGCTGACGCAGCGTGCCGTCCAGCATGCGCTCGTAGCGCCGGCGCAGACCGTCGAAAGCGCGGTTCACTAGCTTGGGAAAGCGCCCTTGCGAGTGCTCGGACTTCAGCAAGCGCGACGCCATCATCGGGGAGAGGGTGAGCGCTACGACGCCCGAGATGAAGACGGCGCCCGCCAACGTGAACGCAAACTCGCGGAACAGGGCGCCCGTCAAGCCGCCCTGAAAACCGATGGGCGCGTACACGGCCGCCAGCGTGATGGTCATGGCGATGATGGGCCCGACCAGCTCGCGCGCGCCGAGGAACGCAGCTTCCATGGGCGTCTTGCCCTCTTGGATGTTTCGCTCGACGTTTTCGACGATCACGATGGCGTCGTCGACGACCAAGCCGACGGCCAGCACGATGGCCAGCAGCGTGAGCAGGTTGATGGTGAAGCCGAACACTTGCATCAAGAAGATGGCCCCGACCAGCGACACCGGAATGGCCACGATGGGCACCAGCACCGTACGGAGCGACCCCAAGAACAAGAAGATGACCAAGACGACGATGCCGATGGTCTCGGTCAACGTGCGCGTCACCTCGTGCACGGCGCTGTTGATGTAATTGGTGGAGTCGAAGGCGACCGTGGCACGCATGCCGGTCGGCAGCTCTTCTTTCAGGGTTTGGACCTCGCTCCGCACGCGCGCGATGACGTCGAGCGAGTTGGCGTTGGGCAAGACCCACACGCCCATGAAGACCTCTTTGCGGCCGCTGAGCCGCACGTCTTGGTCGTAGTTGTCCGCGCCGAGCGCGACCTCGGCCACGTCTTGCAGCCGCACGAGGGTGCCGTTGCTCTCGCGCAGGACCAGCTTCTTGAAGCCTTCGACGGTCTGGAGATCGGTCGTGGCGGTCAGGTTGATCTGGATCAGCTGACCTTTGGTTTGGCCCACGGCGGCCAGGTAGTTGTTCGAGGCAAGCGCTTGCCGGACCTGGGCCGGGCTCACTCCGAGCGCGGCCATGCGGTCCGGCTTCAACCACGCGCGCAGCGCGAAATTGCGGCCGCCCAAGATGTCCGCCCGCTGCACGCCCGCGATGGCCGACAGCCGCGGCTGCACCACGCGCGTCAGGTAATCGGTGACCTGATTGTCCTCCAAGATGCTCGAGCCAAAGCTCAAGTACATGGCGGCAATCTGAGAATCGGACGGCTCGATGTTGATGGCCGGGACCTCCGCCTCCGGCGGCAGCTCCTGGCGCACTTGGTTGACGCGCGCGCTGATGTCGGAGAGCGCGGCCGCGGCAGGGAAATTCAGCTTCAGGCGCACGTTGATGGTCGAGAGCCCCTGCGTGCTCTGCGACTCGATGAAATCGATGCCGTCGGCCGCGGCGATGGAGCGCTCTAGCGGGGTCGTGATGAAGCCGCGCACCAGCTCGGCGTTGGCGCCCACGTACGGCGTTCGCACCGTCACGGTCGCGCTCTCGAGCTTGGGGTACTGGCGGACGTTGAGCGAACGAATCGCCTGCAGGCCGGCGATGATGATGATCAGGTTGACCACGATCGCCAGCACGGGCCGGCGAATGAACAGATCCGTGAGTTTCATGCTGACTCCGCTCAGCGATTCTCGGGGGTGGGCGAAAGAGACGGCTCGACCGCGCCAGCGTTGTTCACTTTGAGGGGGATGCCGTTGCGCAGCTTGAACGCGCCGGCGGTCACCACTTCTTGATCGGCCTGCAGCCCGTCGAGCACCGACACGAAGTCGCCGCGGGCGGCGCCCAGCTTGACGAAATGCTGCTGCGCGACCTTGCGCGGCTTGCCGTCCGGCCCCGGCTTTTCTTGACCTACGAACACCGAGTCTCCGTAGGAGGCGTGCACGATCGCGGTCTGCGGCACCGCCACGACGTCGCTCTTTTCTGGTAGCACGACCTCGACGCGCAGGAACATGCCGGGGCGCAGCTGGTCGTCCACGCCGGGCAAGCTGGCGCGCACCTTGATGGCGCGCGTCATGGGATCGACGGAAGGATCGATGGCGCTGATTTCGCCCTCGGCCAGCGGCGTGGCGCTGCCCTGCAAGAGCGCTCGAACCGGCATGCCCACCTGCAATTTGGGGAGCTCTTGCTGCGGCAGCGTGAAATCGATGAACGCAGATTTGTCTGCTTCTAGCGTGGTGACGGGGGTGCCCGGAGCCAAGTACTGGCCCAGGTTGACCTGGCGCATGCCGAGCTTGCCGGTGAACGGCGCGCGGATTTGCTTGCGATTGATTTGTGCGTTCAACGCCTCGACGTCGGCGCTCAGGCTCTTGAACGACGACTCGTCCGAGTCCACCTGGGACTGCGCGACCGCGCCGGAGGCGGCCAGCGCCTTGGAGCGCTTGGCCGAAATGCCTGCGAGCTCACGCTTGGCGCGCAGCGACGCGAGCTGCGCGCGCTCGACGCTCGTATCCAGCTCGACCAGGATGGCGCCCTGTTTGACCATCTGACCGGAATCGAAATGCAGGCGTGACACGACGCCTGGGGCGTCGTTGCTCAGCGCGACACCTTTGGCGGTCACGACGCTGGCCACCGCGGACAAGGTATTTTCCCAAGTCTGCTTCTTGGCCACGGTGGTGCCCACGACCTCGGGCGGGGGCCCGGCCTTCTTCATGGCTTCGCCCATGCCGATGAGCATGCCGATTTGCTTGCCCTTGATGGCCACGAGGCCGCCGATCAGAACCACGAGGCCGAGGATGACGATGAGGTAGCGCATGACTTGTTTCGAGGTACGATTACGATCGCGTGACTTAACGTTTCTTCGGGATTTCTGCGCTTCTGAGTGCACGCAGCGCGCCTGCGAGACGCCTAGGGCCAGGCCTTTGCCGGCGCCACCCCTCAGGCGGGGTGGCGAGGTTTTTGGGACGTCAGCGCGGTCGGGCCGGCTTTTGGCACAGGGGAGCGACACACGCCAGTCAGTGTTGTCAGACCCAAGAGACGTGGAGAGCCGTCAGCTCGCCGGGGGTCCGTGACTGGTCGACCAGGAAGCGGACGTGGGCGCGCTTGGCGAAGGTGCCAATCACGACTTGAAAGATGCCCTGTGCAGCGGTGCGAAAATACGGAATCTCGAGCAGCGGTAGACGCCCAATTTCGATTTGCGCGTCCTTGGGGCCCAGCTTCGTGACTTGCAGCCCGCCGCCCTTCACCACGCGCGCGAACGGTTGGTTACTCTTGCCGAGCACCGTCCAGGGAGTCACCCCGACTCCCTTGGCCATTTGCACGAGCACACCCAACGACGTTTCGTGGATGCGGCGAGAGACGTCGGAGCCTATGTCTCTCTGCTGTTCCAACGATAATTTCAAGGCATCACAGGCCCGGTAGTGAGCCACACCCACCGCGAGCGGAAACCACTGACCCGCAATGCAGTGCAGCACCGTCTCGTGAAGCTCTTTGGGTAAACGCTCGGTGTAACGCTCGAGGAGCCCGCGAGTCTTCAGCGCTTGGATCGATGACGCGATCAGCGTGCTGCGGACCTCGCTGACAGCGGCGAGCTGCGCCCACGGCTCGGGAAACGGCACGATGATCTCCCCGGAGGCCATGTGTGTAACGGTGGCACAAACTGCGGCGTTCGCGGGGCTCGGGTGGAGAGCCGCGGATACGCCGACCGCGACGCAAGCCCAAAACCCCAGTGCGCAGGAGGGGCTGCGGCCTTCCGAGTTTCTTGGTGGCGGCCGCGACCTGGGCACAAAACGCGAGCTTTGGCCGCAACCTCGGGGCCCCCGTCTCGAAACGACCCTTTACAAACCTGGCGGAATTGCGGGAAGAAGCCGCGCTTAGCCGAGCAAGTGATCGCTTTTGGCCACGCCGGCCTACGATACAGGCAGTGAGTCGCCGCCCTGACCCCCAGGCAGTCGTCGCCGCGGACGCCACCAGCGTCTCGGCCGCCGGGCTGCCCTCGAACGAGGAGCGGGCGCGCGAGCTGGCGACGCGCGCGTCCAGCGGTGACCTCGCCGCCACTCAAGACTTCTTGGCTTACGTCTGGCCCACGTTGACGCGAGTCGCGGCCGGTGTGCTGGGCGCGCGGCACGCCGAGCTGGACGACGCCGTGCAACAGTCGATGATCGCCCTGGTGCGGGCGCTGCCCGCGTTCCGCGGCGAGTGCCATCCGGCTGGCTACGCCTCGCGCATCACCCTGCGCGTTGCGCTGCGCGTGCGCCGCAACGTCAAGCGCGACGCCAACCGCCGCGAAGCGCTCGAGCAGCTGAGCTCGGGTGAAGACGACGGCGCCGGGCTCACCGGTCATGGCGACGAAACGTTCGGCTCACGCCGGCGTGAGCTGTTGCGCGAGCTGCTCGAAGACTTGCCCGAAGAGCAGGCCGAGGCACTCACGCTGCGCGTCGTGATGGGCTGGAGCTTGGACGAGGTGGCGCGCGCGAGCGGCGCGCCCGTCAACACCGTGCGCAGCCGGGTGCGTTTGGCGAAAGAAGCCTTGCGCGCTCGCATCGAAGCACAACCGGCGCTGGCCGAGTTGCGGGAGGAGCCATGACGGTCGTCGGCCTACACCCGGAAGATTTGTTCGACAAGATGTTCGACGGCGAGCTGCTGCCGATCGAGCGCGAGCGGTTGCAAGCGCACTTGGAGGGCTGCCAGGTGTGCCGCTTCGAGTACGCGGCGCGCTTGGATTTCCAGGAAGAAGCGCTGGCCCTGAGCGCGGCGAGCTCGCCGCCGGCCTTGCCGCTGCGGCCGCTGCCCCTCATCGACGCACCCACCAGCGCATCGCCCGAGCTGGCGCGCGCACCACGACCGCCGGTCAGGGCGCGTCGGCGTCGTTCTCGTCGCTTGGTTTGGGGCCTCGCTGCGGCCGCGCTGATCAGCGCCAGCGGCGCCGTCGCGTCGAGCTTGGCCGGTCGGTCCACGTGGTCCACGGTGGCGTCCATGTTCTCGCGCTCGGCCGCGCCCGCCGAGCGGGCCGCTCCGGCCGTAGTCAAGCCGGCTCGGGCGGGCCGCGCGTCGGCCCCGCCTGCGGTCCTCGATGCGCTCTTGGTCGACGCCACTCCGGCGGAGACACCTACCCCGCAGGCGGCGTTCACGCGCCAGCGCGACGCAAGGCACGCTCTCGAAGCTGGCTCGCGCCGCGCGGGGGCTCACGGCTCGCGGCCGTCGGTTGCCCGGACCACGAAGAGCGAGGCGCCGAGCGCCAAAGACGACGCCGCCGCGAAAGACACGCCGACCAAGGAGCCGTTGTCTGCGGCCAAGCTCTTCGGCGAGGCGAACCAGGCGCGTCGCGCGGGTGACGTTGGTCGAGCGTCTGGCCTCTACCATCTGCTGCAAGATCAGTTTCCGGGCTCGGCCGAAGCCGACTTGTCGCGCGTGACGCTGGCGCTGCTGCTGCTCGACAGCGGCGACGCACAGGGCGCGCTCAGCGGTTTCGAGCGATATTTGGCCGGCTCTTCGCGAGGGTTGGAAGCCGAGGCGCTGGTCGGCCGGGCGCGCGCGCTCGGTCGCTTGGGCCGGCATGATCTCGAGGCCACCGCTTGGCGCGAGGTGCAGCGCAAGTACCCGCGCTCGTTGTACGGGCGGCAAGCGGGTGAGCGGCTGTTGGCGCTGGGTCAGCCGTGAAACGCGGGCTGATGGCCCTGGCGGCGGCCCTCGCGCTCCTGGCGCCCTCGGCAGCTGCGGCGGTGGAGGGCGACAACGACCTGCAGCCCGCCGCCGCACGGGTCGTCGAGATTCGCGTCAACGGCGACGCGGCGGCGCTGGAGAGAGTGCGCCTCACCGCGCGCGAGCTGCTCTCGCGCCTCGACGTGCAGCCCAACGTCAAAGCGGTCAACCAGCCCGAAACGAGCGCGGGCGAGCCGACGCCGCTCGTGATCGCCTACGTGGACTTGCGCGATGTAGCGTCGCCCAGCATCGACATCGACGATGGCCGCACGCAACGCGTGTTGACGCAGCGCTGGTTGTCGGACGTGACGTCGCTGGAGACGGCCGTCGAGGCCGTGCTACACGTCCTGTACCTGACGGTAGAGTCGGTGTTGCAGGTGGGTTCGGCGAAGCCCGCGCCGCCGCCTGCCAAGAAGCCCGCGCCGCCCGTACGCCCACGCCCCGCGCCCGAGCGGGCGCATTTCGGCTTCGATTTCGGCCCGCTTTTACGGCTGAGCACGCTCGGCGGCAGCCGCTTCGTGCCTGGGGGTGGGCTCGGGCTCGAGCCCCGCGTGGGCTTGGGGCGCGCGCAAGCAACCCTGCTGGTGTCGGGCGTGCTCCACGGCACGACCGAGATCGTGAAAGACCGCGGGGAGGTCGCGGTTCGGCCGCTGCAGGCTCGGGTCGTGCCCACGTTCGACTGGCTGTTGTCCCCAGACGTTGCGGGCTGCGTGGGCCTGGGGGCGGGGCTCGATTCGCTGCTCGTCACTCCGCTCGAGCCCCCGTACGAGGGCCGAGCTGCGGGCTCTCAATCCGCGCTCGACCCAATCTTGACCGGCATGGTGGGGGCCCGTCTGCCAATCTCGAGCCGCGTGTTTCTGGCCGCGATGGCGTCGCTCGATTTGGACTTGGCTCCAACCCGCTTCGTGGCTCGGGTCGGCGCGATGAGTGAGTCGCTCTTGCAGCTACCGCGCTGGCGTGGTGGTTTCACGCTCGCGCTCTCGTTCACGGCCGCCGGCGAGCGCCGTTTCGCCGGGGCCAAGCTCGAGCCATGAGGCAAGCTTTGCGGCACCGGCTCCTGTTGGCGGCGGCTTCGCTCGCGCTCGCTTGTGATGGTCCCGAGTTGACGGTGTTCGAGCTGCCTGCCGGGATCGCGGGCGGAGCGGGCACGCCAGCGTCGTCGGGCGCAGCCGGCAGCGGCGCCGCCGACAGCGGTGGCTCGGGCGGAAACGGCGCCGGGGGCGATCCCGAGCAGGCCAGCGCGGGCTCCAGCGAGGCAGGGTCTCTCGCCGGTGGCAGCGCGGGCGCCACGAGCGCGGGCTCCGCGGGAACGAACGGAAACGAGGGCGGGGCATCGGGCGGGAGCGGCGGCTCGGGCGGCAGCGGCAGCGGTGGCTCGGGCGGCAGCGGTGGCTCGGGCGGCAGCGGTGGCTCGGGCGGCAGCGGCGGTTCGGGGCCTACTCCTTGCGGCGTCGACCTCGACTGCATGCCTGGGTGGCTGTGCGAAAAGAAAGGCTGCGACGCCACGATGGGCGTGTGTATCCCCTGGCCGGTGTTCTGTCCGCCATACCCCGCGCCGGTGTGCGGCTGCGACGGCGTGACGTACTGGAACGACTGCATTCGCTTGCAGTCCCACGCTCGGCTGGCATCGTTCGATCAGTGCCGCGATACGGCTCGCCCCTGCGAGGTCGGCGCCGATTGCGGGGTGCCTTACGCGTCGTGCAGCCACCTGCTGCCGCTCGGCGAAATGTGCGGCCATGGCGAGGGCGCCTGCTGGCTGCTGCCCCCCAAGTGCGACTCGAACGCCGACTCCAAAATGTGGCGCGAATGCCGGCCGCCCGACGGCGTTCCCCTGGGTTGCCTCAGCACGTGCGACGCCATCGCGTCCGAGCACACCTACGCCGAGCTACACCGCGGCGAGAGCTGCAACTAGCTGCCGCTCTCGCCTGCCGCGGCGGCTGCTACTCGGCGCTGCGCTTGGGATACGGCCGCGCCTGCTTGATGAACAGGTGCGACTGGCCGTCGCTATGGTCCATGTCGTCGAACTTGAATTCGACGTCCATGCCGTACCAGCCGGTGGCGCCCGATTGGGGTCCATAGGCGTACGAGAAGCGCTTGTGGATGGCGTCGAGCGCCACGCCCAGCTCGTGGGTTTGCTTCACGGTGAGCACCGTCTGGCCTTCGGGCACCAGGTTCGAGTGGGCGATGAAGGTGATCGGCTGGTTGGGGTTGTCGAAGAAGTAGAGGAAGGAGTCGCTCGTGACGCCGGGCGGGGGGTGCACGACCTCGGCGTCGCCGCCCCACTGCACGTTGACGTAGAAGGCGGGCTCGAGCCCGGCCACGTCGAACACGTTGTTCGTGACCGCGACGCCGTTGGCTTCTTCGGCGGGAAAGTTGTGGTGAACCAGCAGCGCCATGCCCACGCTGTGATGATCGATGCCGTAGTAGCTGCGCTCTTCGAAGGTGCGGAACAGCCAGATGCTGGACCACGCGCCGCGCACTGCGTCGAGCACGCTGTCCCAGTTGGTGGGGTCACCCGACTGCGACTCATAGCAGCCGGCGCACGGGAAGCCGTCCAAGTCTTCGCTGTTCGTGCTGGTGCGGAAGCGCATCACGACACCAGGGTAATCTTTGGCCAGCTTGGCCTTGAGCTTTGCCTGGAAGTCCTCGTCCACCGGCGCGGTCAGCATGTCGGCGCGCAGGGTGGCGAGCTCTTTTTCGCGCACGGCCGGGTCCGACTTGAACTTGGCGTCGTCGAGCAGCTCGTCGATGCGCTCGAACAGGCCGTTGTCGGTCATGAACTGGTGGTAATAGAAGACCGGGATGCCGAACGCCTTGGGCGTGGGCACGTCGTCCGTCTTGGCCAAGATGGAGTACTGGGCCGCTTTACCGCCCCAAGCCGTCACCGATTTTTTGATCGAGTCGCGCAAGGATTCACCCTTGGGCTCGGGCGTCACGTCCTCGATGTCCAAGAGCTCTTTGACCTCGAGGTCCAGCGGCGGGAGCACGACCGGCTCGGGCTTGCGCGTCTCCCAGAACGTCGCTGCGTCCTCGGCCGTGGCCTCTTCCACCGTCCAGGCGGTGGGGGTGACGGTGAGCGTGACCCATTTGCCGTCCAGCGCGCGCAGCTTCTTGTTCGAGAACGCGTCGCGCAGGCCCATGTTGGGCGTCTGCCGGTTCTGCGACAGCACGTTCACGTGCGAGAGCGGAGTCTGAAACTCTTCGGTGATCAGGCCGGCGACCACGCTGATGTCGTTGGGCGCTTCGTCCAGTACGGCAATGTCTTCGTACCCGAGGTAGATGTTCTCCAGCTCGGCGGCTTTGGCGAAGTGAATGCGGCCGATGGTGCTGCCCAGCGTGAGCGGCTGATACTCGATCTCTTTGTACAGATCGGGGGTCAGCTTGACCTTCACGCTCGCGGGTAGCGATTGGGCGACCTTCTCGATCGCTTCGGACGTGGGGTGGAAGTACAGCGCCGAGCCGAAATAGCTGTGGGCGGCCACGGCCTCGTACAAGGCCTGGATCATGTCCGCGGACGCGGTGTCGTAAGGGGAGAGCTCGAGGGCCCACACGTGGGGCTGCTCGTAGTAGCTGACCGCGCCCAGCACGAAGCGGCGATCCGGGCGGTAGTACTCGCTGGCTTCGAACGCGGAGATCTCGGCCACGATGGGCAAGTCTCCACCCGACAGGTGGGTGCTGACGAAGTTGAAGTGGATGGGGAAGCGCGTGCTGTTCTGGAAGTACAGCGCGTCTCCATCTTGCCGATCGAGCACGACCTTGGTCGAAGTGGCGCCCGGCAGGCTCGAGCTCAACGGAGCAGAGGCCAGCACGTCGAAGTCGGCTTTGCACGGCAGATCACGCGCGTCGTCTGGAGCTTCGCCCTTCGGGTCGATCAGACATTCGCCTTCGGTCAACATGACGGGCGCCGAGCCGCCGCCGCCGCCTGCACCGCCGGGGTCCGACGGATCGTTGCTGCAGCCGAAGCAGCAGAGTGAAATGATGAGCGCGCTTGCGGACTTCGAGATGTTGAGCACTTGGTTTTTCAGGGGGTCAGAGCGAAACAGTAAATGGCGCCGTAGCCGCCGCCGTCACCCACGCTTTGCGTGCCGTTGGCGCCGGGCGGGCCTGCTTCGACGATGAACACGCCGGGCGCGCAACCACTTTCGTTGAGCGCCGACATCCAGTTGTTGAGGCCACCGGCGCCGCCGCCGAAGCTGCCACCGAAACCGCCGCCGCCGGGCCCGCCGCCGCCGCCGAAGCCGCCCATGCGCGGCCAAGAGTGGCCGCAATGAGGCGTACCGGCGTTGCCGACTTTGCTCGTCCAGTCGTTGCAGGTGAAGCCGGCATCGGTCTTGAAGAGCTTACCTTCTTCGTTGGTGCCCGTCAGCACGTCGTGATTGTCCACTTCACCCGCGCCATCGGGCGCGTGGTTGGGAACGCCATCTTCGTTGGGCAGGTCGTTGAGGATCGTTGGGTCAGCGCCCGTCGGACGCACGCCCACGAGGTCGGCCTTGTTCTGCGCGACCAAGCGGCCCGTGCGATCGTACCAAGGACCGTTGCCCACGCGATCGATGGCGTTGACCACGTTTCCGTCCGCGCCCTTGGTGGCGCTCAGGAACGCGCGCCACGTCTTGCTGTTGCCGGCCATGCTCTTCTCGGCAATGGTCGAGCAGATCTTGTCGGCGCCTTTGAGGCCCGCGCCCGGACCCGTCTCGCCGAAAGTGAGGTCTCCACCGAAGCCGTCTTGGCTGTTCGAGAGCTCGCGCATGGCCTTCAAGCTCGTTACGAAAAAGCTGAATTTTTCGGTGGAGGGTGTACCGTTGCCGCCTCCGCCCGCCGCGGTGCCTGCCGCGCCGTTGCTACCTGCCGCGCCGTTGCTGCCGCCGCTCGCTCCGCCACTCGCGCTCCCGCTTCCGCCGTTGTCGCTGCCGCTGGTGCCGTTGCTGGTGCCCGCGGTCGCGCCGGCGCCGGCCGTTGGAGCGCTGGCGGTGCCGGCCGTATTGGAGGCCGAGCCGCCGATGGTATTGGCCGTGCCCGCGCTAGCCGCATTGGCACCCGCCGTGTTGCTCGGGGTGCCCGCTGCGCCCAGCGCCGGATCACCGGAGCTGCCGCAACCAGTCAAGGCGGACGCGCTCGCCACTACGAAGGGAATACCAATTACCAATTTCAGCATGAACGCACTTCTCCCGACTGACCCGTGTGGTCAGGGTGATGACTAAGATTGTTGGCGAAAGCTCAGCGCCGCGGCACGCGCGGTAGTGTCATTGACAGGTCGAATCCTTCGTTCGGCACGTCTTTCCGTCGGGGCAATCTTCGTCGACGGTGCACGAGATGTACCCCTTCACGGTGAGGAACTGCTCGGTGCGCGCCGATACCTCGAGCCGCACGATTCCCGGAGCGATCTTGGCGGTGTCGATGGACTGACGCGCTACGACGACGCTCGGATATCCGGCCACGCCCAGGCCGATCAGCTCGGTGATCATCTCGGCCGAAATGGTGAGCGAGCCGGTGTCGTCGGTGACGCACTCGACCTTGCCCTTGGCGCCGCCGTGGTGACTGATGTCCACCTTGACGGCGATCTGCGCGCTCTTCGGATCGGACGGCGCGTCCCACTTCAGCTCGAGCGCCTTGCCCACGTCGAGCTCGTAGTCGGTCGACGTGAGCGTGAGCGGATCGACTCCGCCCGTCTCGAGCTCGAAGGCCGCGTAGTCGCCGCCGCTGGCGGTTACGGTGATGGCATCACCGACTGCGAATGGCGGATAGGCCAGCATGGTGCCGGCTGGCGGCTGGTAAGCCTTGGCGATCTCTCTGAGAGCTAGGTCGGTGCCGCCGTCGGCGAGCTTGACGCCCTTCAGGGTGACGTCTCCGACGCTGTGCCCGGTGGGGTAGGCTTGGCAGGTGTCGTCGGCGACGCAGACGTCCGCGCCGCAGCTGACCTCGCAGAACGGCGAGCTGGGCGTGGAGAGGGTGCAAGCGCCTTCGGTCTTGGTCACTGTCCAAATCACGTTGGCGGGGATGGGGCCGTCGCCGACCTGACCCACCACTTTGGTCATCCCGGTGGTGGGGTCGGCCTGGTCGGCCGTCACCTGCACCTGGAAAGTTCCGACGATCTCGTCGCTGCCGCTGTTGGCCGCGCCGCCGCCGCTCGACCCGGACGTGTTGTTGTTGCTGCCGCTGCTGCCGCTCGTTCCGGGGCCGACGCTGCTGCCACCAGAACCGGCCGACCCGGGGCTACCGCCGGTGCCCGCCGAAGGATCATCGGAGCTGGAGCAAGCGGCCAGGCCGCCGCTGAGGGTGATGCAGAACGCTAAGCCGGCAAATTTACGAAGAGGTTGCGAAATCGTCATCGGTTCGTGGGTTTTCACGCTGAGGGGGCCCAGTATCAGCCAAAGCGATCACGGGCCTCTCAAAAAAGTGACCCCTGTCGAGCGCGCATCGCTGGGCGTTGCGCGGGCGCGGACGAAGGTTTCGAGCGTTGGTCGCGCCCGCCCGTTGGCCAGCGAGGCGTAAAGCCTCGTATGGAAAGGCTCGCTCGGAACCGCTCTCGCGACTACGCTAGCGCGGTGAGCGACGAATCATCCATGTCCGGGAGGATGACGCCGCGTTGCGTCCTGATCGTCGAAGACGACGACGACTCCCGAGAAATGCTGGGGGAGCTGGTGTCGTCGTTCGGTCATCGGCCCGTGGCCGCCGCCAACGCGGCCGAAGCGCTGGCGCACGCGCGCGAGCAGCGCCCCGACTTGGCCCTAATCGACATTGGTTTGCCCGAGACCGACGGGTGTGAGCTCGCCCGCCAGCTCAGGCAGGTGATCCGCGAGACCCCCGGCATGCGCACTCGGCTCATCGCGCTCACCGGCTATTCCGATGGCAGCATGCGCGATAGCGCGGGCGCCGCCGGCTTCGATGCTTACGTGGTCAAGCCGATCATGCCCGACGCCCTGGAGGCCCTGCTCGGCTCCGCATGACCTCGCCCGATCCCGAAGAAACCGAGTTAGCTGCGCTGTTGACCCGCTTGGACGATCTGCGGCAGCTGGAGCGTCGAGCCGCCAGCGCGCGCATGGTCTCGGTGGCCGGCCACTTGATCGGCACGCCGCTCAACGTGATTGCCGGGCGCGCCGCGCTGATCCGTTCCAATCCGTCGCCCGAGGCCGTCGAAGAGAACATTCGGCGCATCGAAGAGCAGGTCGAGCGGCTGGCGCTGCGAATTCGCCGTTTGATCGACTACTTCGGCCTGGCCGAGCCATCGGCGGCGCGCCGCTCGGTGGGCGAGGTGCTGAACGACTGTGCCGAGCTTTACCGCCCGGTGGCGGAGCTCAAGGGGCTGACCTTGACGGTGAAGGCGCAGGGGGTCGAGCCTCTGCGCATCGAGGCCGTCTATTCACAGCTGGTGCTGACGACGCTGCTCTCTCTCGGAGCTCGCAGCGCGAGCGCCGGCCAAGGCATCGTGCTGAGCGCGACCGAGCACGGGCCGAAGACGGTGGCTTTCGAGCTCGAGCTGCCCGGCCTGCCCCCGCCGCCCGCCAACTTCGAGCGTCTCGAGCCACCAGAGCACGGCTTGCGCTACGACGCCGGCTCGCTCGAGACGTTCTGGATTTGTCTGGGCCTGGCTCGGCGCATGGGCGGGAGCCTCTCGGTCGTGCCATCGGCCGGAGACGCGGGCGTGCTGGTCCGCTTCGAATGTCCGCACGGCTGAGCTGCTCGCTTTCGGCGCCAAATTGAACGAAATGTAAGGTGTGGCAATTTGCCACACCTCGCGTTGACGGCTGGAGCCAGGTCGCGCAAGCCAGCGACGCAAGTTCCTGGGCAGCTGGCCGTGATCGTGAGGAGTGACGCTCTCGTCTCCTCCCGCCAGTGGCGCCGACATGGCGCGCTCGTTTCGCCGCGCCCAAGCCGTGGCCCGCCTGCGCCACCCCAACCTGGTGCGCATGCTGCCGCTGCCGGGCGGCGCGGGGTTTTCGCCGGTGCTGGGTAACGCGCGGCGGCTGGCTGACTTCACGCTGCCGGCCGGCACCTTCAAGCGCTTCGACTTGGAGCAAGTGGTGCGGCTGTTGCTCGACGTGCTGAGCGGTCTCGCCGCGCTCCACGAAGTCGAGACGGATGGGCGCACCTTCGTGCACGGTCAAGTCTCGCCGCAGAACATTTACATCGACGAGCACGGCACCGCGCGACTCGTTCCGTTGCCGATCGGAACCAAGCCCGAAGATTCGGGCTACACGGCGCCCGAGCGTCTGGTAGGCAGCAACGCCGTGGACGCGCGCGCCGACGTGTTCAGCGTCGGCGTGATGTTGTGGGAGGCGCTGGCGGGAAAGCGACTCTTTCCGAATGGGCTGACGCAGCGCTCCCTCGACGCCGAGTTGCCGTCCATTCAACTTTCGCCCGACGCGCGTTGGGCGTCGCCGCTGTGCGCATTGGCCGAGCGAGCCACGGCTCTCGAACCGGCGCTGCGCTTCGCGTCCGCGCTCGACTTCAGCAACGCCATGGCGGCGGCGGCCGCTCAGCGGCTGTCGAACGTGGACACCGACGCGTGGCAAGAAGAAGCACCGACCCCGGTATTTCAGCCGAACCTGCACATGCCGAGGCTACGCGCCTCCACGCCGCAGCCGTCGGTGCTCAGCCTGGCTCCGTCGCCCGAGCCCGCCGACGTGGCCGCGCCGTCCGTCGCGCCAGAAGCGCGGGGCGCTGCGCGGCGACGGAGCCGAGCGGCGTTGCTCGGCTTCGCTGCGCTGTCGCTGGCCGCGGCGGGGCTCTTGTTCGCCAAGTCACCCCGCAGCTGGCAACGGGCCGCCGCCGCGGCGCCCGCCGTGCCGGCCGCGTCCGTCGTCCAGCTTCCCGTCGCGCCCGCACCCGCGCCCACGGTTGCGCCCGCGCCCGAGCCTGCAGTCGCGCCCGAGTCTACAGTCGCGCCCGAGCCTGCAGTCGCGCCCGTCTCCTCCGTTTCTGCCGCTTCGCCCTCGCTCGTCGCTTCGCCCGCCGCTTCGCCCTCGCTCGTCGCACCGCCCGGCGCTCCGGCGTCGGCGCGGCCTGCGCGCTCGGCCCCGTCGCCCAAGCAGCCAGCGCGGCCGCGTCCGCACGCGAACGACTACGGCATCTGAGCCAGGTAAGCGGCGTGGGCGGCCGGCGGCGCGCAAGTCGGCGTGGTCCTCACGAGAGCGCGAGAGCGCGAGACCGCGAGACCGCGAGACCGCGAGACCGCGAGACCGCGAGACCGCGAGACCGCGGCATTCTTGGGTGCGCGCGGCCGGTCACTATCGCCGTTGACGCGCCTGTCGCTTTGCTTCGCGCTCCGTGGGCTCGGCGGTCTCGTCGACGGCGCGGAACGCTGAGGTGACGAGCGGCTTCACTGCGACGTAGGCATCGAGGGTGCTGCCGAGCCGGTGCGTTGCTACCTCTGCCAGCTCCCACGCCTGGCGGTGGCGGCGCGTGCCGGGCTGGGTCCCGCTGGCCATGGTGACGGCCGTCCGAAGGTCCTTCCCGATGGCAACTAGCTCTGGAAGTCGTGTGTCTGCTGAGTTCGCGGCGCGCCAGGTTCGGTAAGGCTTCTCCAAGTAAATTAGACCAACACTACGCGCGCCCAGCAGCCATGGCGGGAAGGAGGCGCGCTGCTAGCTTGCTCGGGCTCTCTCCGTCCAATGTGAGGCGCGCCGCATAGCCAGCAGCCATCAGTTCCAACGCGGCTCGTGCCTCAACCTGTCCTCCAAGCGCTGTTGGCGGTACCTGCCGGAGGGCGAGCCGAGCGAATTCTTCGAGCCCACCGAGCATTGGTGAGAGGTGCAGTGGCCGCCCCCCATCGCGTGGCCGAATGTCCAACCACTTGAAGACCGGGCGCCACTCAATGGCTCCGATGCTCCACCAATCCACTCGACGCCTACCCGACCAGGGGGATCGGTAGCTCACGCCCGCGTTGTCGTAGTCGTGAGCCACGCCCCAAACCTCAATCACCAAGGGCATTCCCAGCAGCGAAAAGAGGAGTAGCAATCCGCAGATGGGGCGTCGTACTTCATCAGTGACAAACGACGCAAAAACGAGCGCTGAAGACGCCACGATCACGCCGACCGGAATTGCTGTACCAAAGATGCGCGCTCCACACGAGTAGCGCAGGCGCTGCGGCTCCGTTGGCTGGCGACCGTGGAGGGCCCCCAGGACTAGCGGAACCATGAGGACGATCAAAGCATGCGTGAACCCTAGTACCAGATATCTATCCATGTTCAGCGGCCCATCCCTTTGGTGTCAATGCGCGCCGGCTGCGGCGTGCTAGCGATCGTCTATTCGGTTGCGGACGCAAGCCGCAGAAGTTCGCGGGCCAGCTCCCTTGCTTCCTCCGCGTTCAACTCAGCCGGATCTCCATGCGGAGAAATGGCCTTGAGGTGAATCAATCGCTCGTCAGCGGTCCACAAAGTGATCTGCCCGTCTGCGATGGACGTCACGCCGCTATCCTCATTCATGGAAACTTTCTACCTCGCCTATTGGTGTGGTGGCTGGAACCACGCGCAGCTCCACGCCACGTGCAACCTCGGCACAGCCGTACTGCCAGTGCGCGACCCCGATCATCGGGCTTCGACGATGTGCCGCAGCCGACGAATCTCGGCTACTAGAGATGGGACGGCAGAGCGCGCGGCGGCGATGAAGTCTTGGTCGAATCGAGACGCCCCGGAGAGCTCGATATCGCCAGCAGGCGTACGAATGAAACTGGATCCACTCTCGTGATCGCGCCCCTCAATGAACGATCGCCACGGGCCCGCGGTGGCGGCGCTACTGAGCGTCTCGATGCGTGAGAGCTCTTCTTCGGAAATGCCGATGCCTACCATGATGTTCTCACTTGCTTGGATTCGGGACGGTGGTCTCGTTTAACAGCTGCGCTGCGACGCGGTAGCCTACGAGCACGCTCGGCACCGCCCATCACGGGACGTCCTTTTGCTTGGCGAGGCCCCGCCAAGTCTCCTCGTCGATGCCCATCCGCTGACCTAGCTCGGTGAGCTTGTCGATTATTGCGGGCGAAATTTGCGCATGTTTATCACCCAGAATTGAACATAGCGTTTCAAACGCTACGCCATACTCGCCGGGTTCTACGAAGTCGCGAACCTCCTTCGTTTCAGCGTCGTCAAGGGTGTCCTGCAGGGCGGCCAGGATGGCCAAGATGTCGTTCTCAAGTTTCTTGAAGTCGTTCGTCACGGCTTCCTCGGAACGCTGGTCGGGAAGACCGTCGCCCTGGAGGTCCGCGATCGCGCGCTGTAGGGATTCGCGAAGTCCGGCGTGGACTTCGAGGCGACGCGCTCGGCCCAGATACCACTGCACGCGCGGTGCAAGTGATTTGTCTTCCTCCGAAAACACGATGAGCAGATCAACCCATAGGTCGAGCGACGCTGGCGGCGCTCGTTCAAAGGACTCGAAGATCAGCGGCGCCGCCCGCAGCACCTCGCGGCGGCAAAGATGGTGCAGTTCGACCGCGCCGCGCGCGACCTCACTGGAGTGAGGGGTACCCGTCGCGAGCTGAAAGAGCAGCTCCACGATGCGAGCACGTGACGCTTCAGTGCACGACCCAAGTGCCGCTATCAGGCAGCAAGCGGTAGGGAAGGCCGCCTCGAACAATTCACCTTGCACGACTACTTCGTTGTCGATGCGCCAATAGGCTTGCTTGGCTAAATCGTCGGTGTCGGCCGTGCGCAGTGTTTCGATGGCGTCGGGGAGCGCGGCAGCTGACCTCGCCGATCTCAAGCTGCCCCAATCAAATCGTTCTAGCTCCCACATGTCGGTCTCGCCTTCGTCTAGTCGCGGGCACTGGGAATTCGAGTCAGTAGCCGCAGTCGGTAAGCTGCAGCTTCGGTATCGAGAGCTTGTATCGGCGATGGAGCACAGGCGGAGGTCCCTGTACCTCCACGTCAACGCGCCCGCAGCCCAGGTCTAGCCGGGCGTAGCCGTTGTCGCCTACCTCGGCCACCTCGCCAACCATCACTTGTCCGCCATTCTCCAGCCGCATTCCCAACGGGCCGTCGGTAGCCTTGAGTTCCTTGTCCACGGCAACGGCGTCTCGGATTTCAAGCTCGACGAACCGTTCGTCACCGGGACGCGGCGGAGGCCCAGACCAAACGCCCAGGCCATGGCCGCATTCACATTCAAATCCAATTCGCAGCTCGTCGCCAAGGTCTGCAACATCTTTAATGACGATCTTCATGACATTGAGCCCCCAGAGCAACTACGCCGTAATCTTGACCCCCGGCCGTTTGGGATCTTCGAGATGGATCGACGTGCACGCGATGCGAAGGCGCGTCTCCTTACGGGCGGCGTTGGCACGGACTGAATCGATCGAGAGTTCGACGACGGATACCTCGCCATCTTGAATGACGTCGATGCTGTTGATTAGGTCGTTGGGTATCCAGCCGTCGTTTTGAAGCTCAATGCGATCGACACCTGTGAAGACGATGGACCCGTCGGTGATGTCCTCATCAGTATAGTAGCCCCAAATACCAGAGGGATCTCGCACTCGCGAGATGCAGTCAACGACGACGCGAACAGAACCGTCCCACGCTTCCAAGTGGAAGGCTTTGCAGCCACGGTCGCCCACGTATAGCGTGCCCACGAATTCTCTGACGGTCATGGCAACTAAACTACGACGGAGGTTCACGGCCACTCTCGCCAAAGTCTGCGATCGAATTCAATCTGTTCGTCACCCATCAACTTCTCGACACCTGCCGGATCGCGCTGGCATTGGAGCAGAATGTGGAAGGGGCGGCCCTCGCTCCCTAGCGCCCGTACGGCCGGCAGCGCCCATTCCAACGCTACGAGGTTCAAGGTCCCTAACAGTTGAGACAGCAACTGGGGCGCAGCCGCAGCCATCGCATCAGCATCCCCAATCAAAATGACATATCGTTGCGCTGGCATCCACGCCAGGTCACTCATGCAGTCACGCAGCGCATCCCAGTTGTACCCAAAGTAATATGGGAACTGGCAAGCGGCAGAAATCTCGTCGAACAGGGAATCCTCGCTCGTCATCTTCAAGCCGCGCAGCAATCGTACGGCGGCTTCCGGCTCTGCAATCGCTAGACGGTGCACGCGATTGCAGATGGTGTCGGCATCCGCGGAAAGGAGATGGATGCGCGGTCCGCTGACGTCGTTGAAATGGGTCATTTCGGCATCTGGAGGAAGGATTGATAGTGATTATCAGTGTACCAGGAACGGCCATCGCTTCCAACGACGACGCGCTCCGCACCACGATTGACGCCGGGGACGAACGGCTTGACGTCGTACTCTCGATACGTGACCGGTGTCCCGTCGGCCGCTTGTTGCGGCAGTATGCGACCTCCGCGGCGGCCTCTATTTTCGAACACGCCGCCGCCCTTGTGGCTCGGTGGGGGATTGCCGGTGGACTTGACGTGCCCTGCGGTATCGAGCGCATGCTGCGGAATGGTCTCCAAATCGCTGTTGGCCATCGCGCCGACGCTTCGACGGTTGCCGCCTCCGAGCTGCTTGTACTGCTTTTGAAACGCTTTTTCCGAAGTTAGCGCTCGGATTCGCCCGAGCGCGCGCGCGGCTTTCGGCGCGGCGGCTCTGGT
>Ga0164241_10000342_pt1 | contig 93807 bp, 74 predicted proteins | sample OricomyardsoilBY_FD_108780 | JGI IMG/M metagenome (GOLD analysis project Ga0164241, IMG submission 108780) | Backyard soil microbial communities from Emeryville, California, USA - Original compost - Back yard soil (BY) | ecosystem: Environmental > Terrestrial > Soil > Unclassified | place: USA... | reverse complement strand
GATCGGCGCCGTGAAGCTCTCCAATGTGGCACCGCCCGGCAACGTGGTCTCGCCCTGGCACCACCCCGACTCCTACGGCTGGCAGCTTGCCGAGCGCGTCGCCTTCACGCCGCGCCCCCTCGCCGGCAAGCTCAGCCTCTACGAAGTCGAGCCGACTCCGGGCGAGCTCGCAACGCTGCAAGCGGCTGGCTTCTTGGCTCCGCTGCTCAGCGAGCGGTGAGCGACGCTGCCCCGGGCCAGGGTGACCTGTGACCGCCACGTGAGCTTCTGCAATTCAAGCTGCACCGTGGCAGCCCCCCCACCGCTAGGCTTCGAGCGGCGTGCCTTTCGCGGAGGGAGTGCGCGTAGCGCCTTTGGCGCTGGTGATTTTCGCGAAGGGTGGTATCCACGCAGAATGGGTAGGTGGTCGAAGCACGGCGTACGAAGCGTCCTCCCGGTTTTGGGAAGTGTGGCGGCCTTGGCGGTCGGGTGCGCCAGCCAAGGCCAAAACGCGGTTCGTGCGGATTTCTCGCGGCGCTTCTCCTGCGCGGAGTCACGGGTCGATGTGGATGATTGGGGACCGCGGACTGCTCGCGCTTCGGGCTGCGGCCGGTCCCTGGTCTATGCTTGCAAGCAATCGCGAGGGTCGGTGTCGAGCCTTCCGCAGCAAGCTCCACTCGTGAAAGGTGAAGCGCGTGCGCCTGCGGAGTCCGGCATACCTTGTGCCTGGGTGCCCAACGAGTGACGGCGGCAAACACGTTCACGCAGATGCCGGTGCCTTTGAGATCGAGCGCCCAGCTTCGGGCGAAGTTGCGCACGGCGGCTTTCGCCATCCCCTTCGACGCGGGCGAATCGTCACGGCCGGCAGTCGAGTAACCGAATCGGTCCAGCTCAGCGGGCATTCGCGCCGGTTTCGGACGGGCCGTGCTGGTGTGGCGCTGGGTGAGGCAGCTCGTGAAACTAGGTGATGTTCCTCGGGCCTGGCCTCACGCCTCGATATTGAGATCCGCGACGCCGATCCTGAGCTGTTGAGAATCGAGGCGCCGCTCGATGAGTTGCCCGGCGGGGAGAGCGAGCTTGCTCGTCACTTGCACTGCGCGCCAAAGCTGAAGGTTGAGCGTGACGCGATCGATGGCGAGCGTCTCGCGCAACTCCTGCGCGTAGAACCAACCACACTCCGACTCGTGGATCCCGCTCTGCCGCTCGGCTAGTCGGCGGCGCGCCAGGCAGAGCAGCGCGAAATTGTGGGCGCGCGCGCCGAGCGAGACGACTTCGCCGTTTAGCATTGCCTCGAGGGCGACGTGCTCCTGATCGCGGCTCGTGGAAAAGCGGAGACAGAGCTGGGAGGCTCTCCCTGCATCGACGGTGCTCTCGCCGGCAGGAAGTCCGTCGCCAGGCGACGCCGGCAGCTCCAGATGATAGGTCTGGCTCGCAATCACGACGCCCTCGCCGTCCACGACCACCCGCGCTTCCTCGGCGCTCTCGAGCAGCCATCGGCCGGCAACCAGGCGCACGCAGGCCTCGGGCTCCGAATCGTCGGGCAGCCACAATGTGCCGGCGACGCCCACGAGCACGCGCCCACGAGAGGCGCGGGCCTCGGGCCCCGGTGGTAGCGAAGATTCCAGCGACCAGGGCGCGCGCCGGGCATCGCCAAAAGCGAGCCGATCACCCGCAGCGAGCACCTGCGCGCAGCGGACGTCGAGTTGGCGATCGTTGACGAACGTTCCGTTGCGGCTTCCCAGATCCCGCACCTTCCACGCGCCGCCGTCGAAATAGACGCTGGCGTGCTCCGCCGAGACGGTGGTGTCCTCAAGCCGGATGTGCGCGTTGGGGCCGCGGCCCACGATGCAGCGAGCTCCGAGGGGGACCCGACGATCGGTGGCGTGACAAACGAGCGCCGGCATGCGGGCCACGTTATCAGTACGTGCCAGCGGGGCAATCCCTGCGGACCATCTGACGGGACCCGGCGGCAGCGCGTGCGCGTCGTGCAACCGCGCGGGACTCATGCTAGAGCCCGGGCGTGGTTGCGGTGGCTCCTTCCCCGAATGAGCGGGAGCTTGTCGAGGGGCACGCCCTACTCGAAAAGTATCGGATCCTGCAGAAGCTCGGCGAAGGAGGCTTCGGGCGCGTCTACGAGGCGGAGGAGCTCGGGAGCGGACGCCGCGTCGCGCTGAAGGTGAGTCGGAGCCCGGAGCACCGGGGGCGAATGGCCCGCGAGGCGCGCCTTGCCGCGCTGCTCCAGAGTCCACATTCCGTGCGCGTGCTGGGCGTGGAGAGCCTCGACGACGGGAGCACCGTGATCGTGATGGAGCGTCTCGAGGGGGTCTCGCTTCGAGAGTACCTCGCGATGCGGGGGCGCGTCGAACCTGCGCTCGTGCTGGAATGGGCGCGGCAGCTCGCGGTCGCCTTGGACGAGGCGCACTCGCTGGGCCTCGTTCACCGCGACCTCAAGCCTTCGAACCTGTTCTTGGTCGATGCGGAGCCGCGCCCCAGCCTCAAACTGCTCGATTTCGGGCTCGCCAGAGCTCCCGTGGGCTCTGGGGAGCGCAGCGTTACCGGAAGTGAAATCCTGCTCGGGTCACCTGCGTACATGTCGCCGGAACAGATCCGTTCGGGTGACGTGAGCCCACGCAGCGACATTTGGTCCTTCGGCGTCGTCGTGCACGAGATGCTTGCCGGGCGTCGCCCGTTCCACGCGGAAAGCAACGCCGCCATGCTGGCGGCCATTGCCGCTGATCCACCCGAGCCCCTTGGGGCCGTGCGGCGCGACCTCTCGCCGTCACTTCACGATTTCGTCGCGCGCTGCCTGCGCAAGCGGCCGGAGGAGCGCTTCGCGAGCGCTGCCGCCTTGATCGAAGCACTGGACGAGCTCGGCTCTTCCGGAGCGCTGATGCGAGGGGCGGACCCGATCACGGAAACGCTCGCCGCCGATCGCGCACGGGTGAGGCTCCGACGACCGCGCGTTCGCCACGGGCTGGTGCTCGTCGGAGTCTTCGCGAACGCGGCGCTCTGGATGGCGTACTCCTCGCGCGACACGTCGGCTCCGCGCTCTCATTCGCGAATCGCGGCGAGCGTTTCGCCCACCGCGGCGGCGCTCGAATCCGCGCAGGCGAGCGCCCCAGCGCCCTCCGAATTTCTCCCCGTGCCCGCACCCATCTCGAAGCCGGCGCCGCATGCCGCCGCCCCGCCGCCCCGTCCACCAAGCTCGCCCGCCCCCAGCGCTGGGAGCCGTGAACCCGACCAGGTCGAGCTCGCCCGCGGAGAACGGGACGGTTTCTTCGCCGAGCCGGATTTCTGAGCGCGGTCAGGTGGTCCCCTTCGGTACAGAGTGTTGATGTCGTCCCGTTCCAACCGCCGCCCAGCCCGTTGCTATCGGCTCGTTCTCGGCCTTCTCGCGGGCGCTGCGCTCGGCTGCGATTTTCCGATCACGAGCTCGAAGTACAGCGTCGAGCCGAGGCGCGACGCGCAGACGCCCGGCGACTGGACGGAGGGCGTCGATCCCAACGTCCTCACGTTGGTCGAGGCGTTCGCGCGCGACCAAGGGGCTTGTGCGTCCGCATTCGCCAACGCTTGCGCGACTGCCCTAGCGGAATGCGGCGCCTCGCCGGCGTGCGTCGACTACGGACGCTGCGTGCGCGAGCGCGCCGACCCCACCGCCGACACCACCTGCTCCGACGACTACGCCACCACCGTGGAAGACAGCTGGCGCTTCGAGCTCGTGCGCCATTGCTGGGCGACACGCTACGCGGAGTGCGATCTCGGTCGGAACTTCGACTGTGTCGGTGTCTACGGCCCGCCGAGCGGAGAACGCACGGAGGTCACGGCTCGGCAGCAGGTGCTCGTGCGTGGCGCGGAGAGCGCATCCAGCCACTTCGCGGTCTCCTTCTGTCACGAGTGGAGCGACTGCTCGAGCCCGATCGTGCAGGTCGAGACCGATCGAACCACAGGGTTTTACGACGTGGTCCTGCCGGTCGGCGGCAAGAACTTCGGCGTGGGCAACGATTGGCGCGGGTATCGCCTGATTCGGGGCAGCGAGATCCCCGACAGCGTCGTCGTCTGGAACACGCCATTCTGGGGACGCCGCGTGGAGATCACACGCTTGCTCAGCCTGGAGCAGGTAGACGGACTTTCGACCTGGTACGGCATCGACGCGCGACAATCGGTCTTCGTACAGGTCGTCGATTGCCGCTCCGACCCGGCGCCGGGCGTTTCCCTCGAGCTTCCGCTGTCTCCGACGGCGACTATCGGTTACGTCAACGAGCTCGGCGCAAAAGTACCTGGTCCTACCGTGGCGAGCGGAGCCGCCGGCATCAGTGACTACGAGCCCAGCATACCCCAAACGATCTTGGCCGTGCGCGACGGCGACACGATCGGGTCGTGGCACGGCGAGCTCTCCGCGGGGATGCCCCGCTACTTGCGGCTCTACCCGAGAGGGCGAAACTGATGTGTGCCTTTCGTCGGATCGCCGCCGGTACGCTCTTGCTCGGCTGCTGCATGCTCCCGAGCTCGACGCTCGCCCAAGGGCGCAATTCGGTGCCTACCCCCGTGGAGCAGCGCGAAGCGGCTCGCCAGCTCTACCTTGCCGGCACCGAGCAGGTCGACTCCGGCGACTATCGGCTTGCCGTGGAGACGTATCGACGCTCCTTCGAGCTCTATCCGTCGCCGTCCACGCTCGCCAACATGGCCCATTGCGAGAGCCGACTCGGCCACTTCGTCGAAGCGTGGTCGCTGCTGTCCCGCGCGCTCGCCACGGCGCCCGAGGGCGGTCCGACCTTGAGCTCCCAGCGCCGCAGCTTGGTGCAAGCCGAGCGGGATCGCCTCGCAGCTCGCATTCCCTCGTTGATCTACCAGGGACCTGACGGGCTGGACTTGCTCATTGAAGGGACGACGCTCGTCCCTGTCGCGGAAGCGGACTCGACCTACCGCACGGTGCCCGCGTCCGAGGCGGCGTGGTCGGCGCTGCCGACGGGGAGCCGCATCCGTCTCGACCCGGGCAACTACCGCATCAGCTTGCGTTGGAACGGCGAGATCTCGTCGCAGGAGCTCGAGCTTCGTGAAGGCACCATCCTACCCCTCGCTGTGCCCCCGGCGCGTGCACGGGCGCTGCAGACCCGAGCGAGCGCAATCGAGCCCGCGCGCCAGGATAAACGCGCCGGGCCGCCTCCCTTGGCCGAGTCTCGACCGTTCCGCACCGCGGCAGCCGCGAGTCTCGTCGGAATGGGCGTCGCATTCACGACGGCGTTGATTTCGGCGGGCGTCCTCCTCAACGCCGAAGCCGCGCTCGATGACGGCTGCTCCCAGAACCACGTCTGCCCCCGAAAGCTCGAGGCCACCGTTTCCCGCTACGAAACCGCTGCGGTCGTCACGAACGTTGCGCTCATGGCCGGCGTCGCCACGGGCGCGGCCGGCATCGGATTCTTCATTGCGGACCGCGCACGAGGCGAAGTCGAGGTGCGCCTGCAAGCCGCGGGGCCCCGGGCAGAGCTCCGGGTAAGCTTCTGACGCTTGCAGGCACGGTAGGCCAGGGCTTTCGTTGCCGCCGTATGCCGGTTCCCGGCCACGGTGGCTCGGTGCGTCTGCGCAATTCTGGACCCGGGGCTCCCGAGAAGCTGCGCGCGCTGCGCCCTCAAAAAGGCGAGGGTGGGAGATTGTCTCGGAGCCAATCGCGCGCCTGAGCGCTCGAGAGGTCGACATATTGATCGACGCCGGTGCATCCTGGGGAACCTTTATTCAAGGTGCCCGTGAGCTCCCAGGTAGCGTCGCTGTGACGGAGCGCGGGTCCACCCGAATCGCCTGCGCAGGCTCCCGCTTCCGGGCCGCTGTCTACGAGGAAGGTGCAATCGCCGAGCGCGCTCAGGGTTGTTGGCAAAAGGCGCAGCTTGCCCTGAGTGTCGAGCTCCGTCCAACCGAAACCCGCCAGGATCAGCTCGAGTCCGGCTTCGGGAGCTTCTTTCGTGACATCAACGAAAGGTGTGTCGGCATAGTCCCCGATCGCGATCAAAGCGAGATCGAGTGTCGGGTGAAGCCTCACTTCAAGGAGCTGATAGATGGGCTCGCGGGGCGGCTCCTCGTCGCTCGAGCGGCAATCGGCGCTTGCCACAGGAAGGCGAGGCGAAAAATCGATCCGAGCGGCGGCAATTTGCGAATCGAGATCAGGTTCTTCGCCAGCTTCGAGTCGAAAGCAGTGGGCGGCGCCGAGCACCCAACCAGGCCTCACCCGAGTGACCGTGCAGAGCAGGCTGAGGCTCTCATCCTCGTCGAGCCAATAGAGGGCTCCGATGGCTCCACTCACCTCTGGAGGCAGGTCGACGTGGCGCGTTGATGGTCCCCAGAAGATAGGTTGCGTGGTGAGGCAAACGGACTCCGTCATACCTTCACCGGAACACGCTAAAAGCGCCGCAGCTAAGACTGTAGCCCAGGACGCGAACGTTTGCGGAGGTTGCATGACGGAGTCGCCGACTTTCAGCGGATCAGCTCATAAGCGCTCCAAATGCGGCGATGATACCGCACGGTGCCAAAGCCGTTGGCGTTGTACGTGCGGACAGAATAGGTTGTCCTATTTTGGGTATTGTTACTGAAACGCCAGTTGAAATAGATCCGGTTGATGAAACCAGGACGAAGGAGGCTGCTCGTGTACAGGGTCTTCTGAGCGAATCCAGGCGAGTTGGCGTAGTAGGTGCTCGTGATTGGGGTGGTACCGGTACTATCGTTGCATAGCGCCCCGTACATCCAAGTGTGGGGATGCATATCCACGGTCGAACTCGTTCGGTTGACGGTGATATTGTCTTCGGTGAGCCAGGCGGCCTTGATGATGGCGCTGTAAGGCTCGTTGCTGTCGATAAAGTCCTCCAGCCATGCCGAGCAGGTCGCGGCTGAGAGCTTTTCGACGAAAGCATTGACGTCGATCTCTGCGGGGACAATCGCGTCGTCCGCTCGACCGAGCTCCTTGGCTTCTAGAGCGTGAGCATCGACGAGCAGGGCGGGCGGAGTTTCCTCCGATAGCGCCATGAACGTCTCGAGGCTCGTCGAGGTCTTCGCGGCGAGGTGCGTCTGCAGCGGGGTCATGCCGGCGCTGATGCGCGAGGTTTCGCTGATAGCCACGCGCGGGACGCCGTCTTCGCTCGTGAGGTCGAGGAATTCGACGGTTCCTGTCGGTGTCTTTACGGTAGCTAGTGGTTTTGTCTCGGGTGCTTCCTGGAGCGCTTTGTCGCTCGTCTCAGGGCTTCCGGTATCGGTGTCGACTGCGCAACCAGTGGCCACCAGGATGGCCAAGGAGCTTAAAATTGCTTTCCCAATCGTCTTCATTTGTCGCCTCTTCGCTGGCTCGAAGGAAAAGGCGTCCCCTATGGACGGCTCCTTCGAGCTACTGAAGCAGACTAATTGGCCGCTCGGGCGCCGCCGATTTCAGCCGATTTCAACGAGGGGAATTCGAGCGCGAGCGGGCGCTCCCGGGCTCAAACGAAGGTTCATGCGCCCCGAGAAATCCGTTGAAGATCTGGCCGTCGAGGCTGAAGTGGTTCAAGGCATCGATGTGGGTGCCCTTGTGGGTGTACACGGCGCCCAGCGCGGCTCGCGCCACGTGAGCGACGCGCCGCTCTCGGAGCAGAATCGCGGTGGCCCGCGTGATAAGGGTCGGGGCATGACGACGCGACACTACGGCTCGTGCCTGTGCGGCGCGGTCCGCTTCGAGGTCGAAGGAGGCTTCGACCACTTCTTCCTTTGCCATTGCGCATTCTGCCGGAAAGATACGGGTTCCGCGCACGGCGCTAACCTCTTCTCGACCACCGCAAAGCTGACCTGGCTCAGCGGCGAAGCGCAGGTCATCACCTATCACCTGCCCTCCACTCGCCACGCCAAGAGCTTCTGCAAGACCTGCGGCTCAGCGCTGCCGCGCGCCGCCACCAACGCCTCGCCCCTGGTCGTACCGGCCGGTAGCCTCGAAACTCCCGTCGCCCTCCGCCCCAGCGCCCACCTCTTCGTCGCCAGCCGCGCCGATTGGGACCACGATCTCGAGACCGTGCCGATGATCGAGCGACTTCCGTGACTCATCACCGCCCGCCCAAGCGGCTATCGCCTTAGACGTCTCGGCTCACCACGTAGTCCACCAGCGACCGGATGAAGTCCAAGTCGGCGCCCGGCTCTGCCTTCGCATACGCGACCTCGAATTCACGCCGCGCCCTGTCGGCGAAGGCTCGAGCGGCCACGCGGGCGTATTCGAGACTTCCACGCGCGCGCGTCAGGTCACCGATCCACGCCACTTCCCGGGGCAGTCGCTGGGAGCGCGGCTTGCCGAAGAACGCTGACAGTCGCTGCCTCTCCTGAGCGCTCACGCTCCTGAACAGGTGGCTGAGGATCAGCGTCCGCTTACCCTCGAGCAAGTCGCCCCCAATTTCTTTACCGTACTTGCTCAGATCGCCGGAAAGGTTCAGCACGTCGTCCTGAATCTGGAACGCGGCGCCGAGGTAGTATCCGAAATGGTCGAAGCCTCCCAGATCGTTACGGTCTGGCTGGGCGATGAGAGCGCCGATGCGGGCGGGATGAATGAAGCTGTACCAGCTGGTCTTCTTCAAGACCATCAGCAGGTAGTCCTCTTCGGTGGTCTGGCAGTCGTTGTCGCGGATCCACCCGAGCTCCATGGCTTGGCCTTCGATGGTTTCGAGCGACATATGATCGAACTCATCGAAGATCTTGGTGGCAAGCTCTGGCCCAAGGAGCGAAAGGTTTTGCCTGAGGAGCCGCACGCTGATGGCGTTCATCGCGTCGCCCACGTTGAGGGCCAACGGCACGCCGTACTGCCGGTGCATCGTGGGAACGCTCCGCCGGTATTCGCTGTCGTCCTCGATGTCGTCGTGAACGAGGAAGGAGTTGTGCAACAGCTCGATGGCGGCGGCGGACGGTAGGGCGAGCGTCTCCGCCCCTCCGAAGGCGCCGCAGGTCGCGAGGCACAAAGCGGGGCGGATGCCTTTGCCCTCGCGCGAGAGCTGTTCGGAGATCAGATGATAGAGGTGCTTCTTCGGCTCCCGATCCGGAACAACGCGTGCGATCAAGGGCGCAACCTGGGAGCGGTAGCTTGCCAGTCGTTGCTCCAGGCTCCCGCCTGCGTAGGTCATGAGCGCGGGCCCAGGATTCTGAGCCGGCGCAAGCCCTCGTCGCTGGAGACGCGGGCCTCGAGGGCCGCCTCTTCGACGTCGGCTTCACGGGCGGGCGGCGTCGCCGCGGAGTCGCCTGACTCACGAGCGCCGCCAGCGTGCGCCAGCGCGCCGACGAGAGGCATCTCGGACATGATCCGGAGCGCCTCCAGCGGCAGCTCCAGCTCGGTGCCATCCCAGGGGAGCCCCCGCCGGTAGCGCGTGCGATCGTGAGCGCGGAACGGCAAGAATGCTTCGGGCTCGTGGAGGTTCCAGATCTCGCATCGGTCGTCGTCGCTGCCTGACGCGGTCAGAATCCCATTGACGGCGCGGCGCGCGGCTTCGTTGGCGGCCTCCATCGTGGCCAGGTCCGTGAACGTGCGCACGTAGTCCGAGGCCAAGAAGAAATTCGGAATGCGGGTCACGGCTTCCGGCCGCAAACGCCAAGTATCTACGTAGTTGACCAGGAGCGGCTCGAGGTTGGTGTCGACGCGCGAGGTGAAGGGGTTCGCGTCGGCGTCGGCGTCGATGAGACCCGGGTCGAGAAACCAAGAGTGGAGCTGATCATCCCGCAGGACCTCGCCCCCGGCGTTCAGCGACCTCTTCAGCTGCGCCCACGTCTCGAGCGCCACCTCGTTGCGCGAACAGGTCTGGGCCGCCTTGCCATTGAAGCCGGGCACGTCCCAGTCCGAAATGTCGACCGAGAGCACGCCCCGCGCCAAGCCGTCTCCGCGCGCGGAGACGTCGTAATCCTTCCAAAACTGCGGTTGCGAGATGGAAGTTAGCGCCCACGGCGAGTCCACGTGGATGATGTGTCCCCGCGAGATGGGCACGTCCTCCCTGAGGTAGTACTGGATGCCGATCATCCACTCGACGTACTCGGTGAGGGCGTGGAGGTTCGCCAGCGATGGATCGGCGGCCAAGAGCTCGGGAGAGAGCAGCTCCGCCATGCGTTCGACGGGCAGCGCCCCGATGAAGTAGTCCGCCGTGACCTCGCGGACGCTCCCGCCCACCGCGACCGTCGCGCTCCGCACGCGACCGCCCGCGCAGCGAATGGCGCGCACGTTCGAGTCGAAGTGATACGCGAGACCTTGCGCGCGTAAGTGAGACAACCAGGGATCGATCCAGACGTCGTTGGTGGGGCCATTCAAGACGCGGTCAGCAGCCACACCGGGGAGCAGGATATCGAACACGATTTGCACGAAGATCGAGCCGATGGTCTTCGTGCTGGCTCGCCGAGCCTTGGCCGCGACGAGAGAGCGGGTGATGCCGTTGCCGAAATACCTGCCGTAGGCCGCCGAGCGCGTGCCCGCTTCGATGAAATCCCACCAGTTGATGCGCTCGTATTCGGTCAGTCGGCGTTCCTCGCACGAGGTGAGGAACTGCCACATCTTCGTGGCGAAGAAGGCCGCGTCGCTCAGGGGCACGCCCATCCGCCCCGAGAGCTGGGCGATGATGGCGAAGACGGCGACCTTCAACGCCTCGGGGCGGTCGGGGAACGCTGCCGGCAGCTCGAACGGCGGCCGATCCGACGGAGCGATCCGCAGCTCCTCCGTGTCGACCAGGTTGTCGGCCACGGAGCGCCCGCTCCCGACGGGGATCTCTCTCATCGTCTGAACGATGTGGCGATAGAATCCGGGGAAGAATCGGAACCCATGCTCGGCCGGCAAGGGCAGGCCCTGTCGCGCCCGGAATGGGGCCCGCGCCCCGGGAGCTGCGAACGGAGAACGCACGAGCGCGGGCGGCGTCGCGGCCAGGCTGCGCGCCTTGCCTCCCGGCACCGATTTGCGCTCGAACACCTCGACGTCGAAGCCTCGTCCAACGAGCTCGTGAGCGGCGCTCAGGCCGGCGATCCCGCCGCCGAGGATGACGACCTTCTTGCGTGCGCTTGCCACGGGGCAGTCACCTTGGCGACGCGGAGGGCACGATGCAGGCGTAGACGCCATAGCCGGCCCATCCCTCGTCGAGATGAGTGACCCCGGTGCCGATGCACTGGATGCGGCTGAGCCACTGATACTTGGGATGCTGCGTCGTGATCAACGGGCTCACGGTGATGGGCGCGCGGGGAGGCAGGTCGTGATTCTTCGCCCGTCGATAGCCGTCGGGTCCGAAGTCCACGTACCCTCCGGACTCGACGTCGAGGATCGCGCCATCGTCGAGACCCAGGACCGCCCGGATACGAACCACGCCCATTCCGTCCGGGCGAACGAGCATCGCGTCGGACGAGGACTCGAGCACCTTTCCGCGGAGGCCATCGCCTTGCACGGTGCTTCCCTCCTTGGCGAGGAAGTTGATGCGCATCCCGGTCGGCGTGTCACCAACGTAAAGGGGAGCCCCATAATAGACTTTTACTTGCCCTACGAGCTGCAGCCCCACCGAGAAGCTCGGCTCGAGCTGCTTGGATCCGAAGCTGGACGAGCGCGGGGCCGCGCTGACCCTGGGCTGCGTATCTCTGGGCGCGAGGCGAAATTTCGACGGTAGCCGGTCTGCGAGGTGCGGCGCCGGCACCTGGCGCCCCACGCAGCTCATCGTCGCCGAGAACTCGACGACGTCGCCGGTGAGGAACGGCGGAAACGCCACCGCGAAGTACTGCACCTGGCGCTCGAAGTCGTTGCGCACCTCGCGGCCTGGAAGCGTCTGCAGGCGTCCGCCGTCGACACGATATTGCACCATCACGCTGTTCGTCGGATGCGCGGGCCGCACCCCGATGACCAGCGCCGCGCCCGTGCGACGCACGGGGCCGCCGTCCCCCGGCGCCGGCGCGTCCGGAGTGCCGTACCACAGCGAAAGCCCGTCGTTGGTGAACTGCAAATTGACCTCTGAGTGCCTAGCTCGTGCTCACGTGGGGCTTGCTCATACTCCGGCCAAGGCGCGAGTGGCTGCGGCTTGCAAGTCCTTCACCCACCTACCGAGCTCGTCGTCGAAGGCATCCAACTCCGCGTCTGCGACCTGGTCGCGAATCGCGCCCACCTTGTTCACAGCAGCTTCTTGAAGCTTAGGGTCCGTTGCAATGAGCTCTGCCTCGATACCGAGTTCTTTCACCAGACGGAGGGCCTGCTGCGCCGTCAAATTCCGCATTGTTCTCGCCTTCCCGTGTACAACTGCCTAGGTGATGATTGCGATGGCATTTTGTTCTTTGATCCTAAGAGCCACCCGCTCGCTGACGCGAAAGACACGGCGCGGTTCGGTGGCAACCGTCGTTTGCAGGTAAGTCACGTTGATGTCGGTGGCGACGACCAGCTCGACCGGATTGCCAGACAGCGCAATGACGGCGCCACGGACCAAGAACGGAGCAGACTTGTTGGGGATGGTGCTCGCCCGTACGAGCCCCCCGCCCTGTAGAAATGGAAGTACGCGGTCACGCGGCATGACGAGCGCGTGATTGGGGGTACAAATCGCGTCGAAGGCACGCTGATCGAGCGCACAAGCAAACGGACCAGAAAAGCCCGCCGAATCCAGGTTTCCGATAGCTTCGAAAATGGCCTTTACGATGGTGTTTCCATTGTAAGGCGCGCTGATGCGAAATTTTTTCGAATCCAACAAGCCCGCAACGCGCGAGGGTGGCACCTGGTTGACGCCGAAAATCTGAGGCAGAAGGCTAGCCTGGTTGATGCCGGCGTCGGTTCGTCCATTGAATACCAGAGCGTCTTCGGCCCGCGCGATCACGTTCGCGGCCCGGCGAAACATCGTGAGCGCCGCGGAGAGTGTCGGATCGGCCACCTCGCGGCCACCGAGCTCCACGAGAACGGAGATACTAGTGAGATACAACGTAGGATCGCTGGAGACCTCCATGCGTTGGCTCGGGGGCGGCGCGCTGTTGCGCGTCAGCGACAGCGAGTACGCCGGTACGGCCACCGTGCTCGGATCCTCCGGGCCGACCACGGGCAGGATTTGCGCGGCCACACGGGTGCGCTCAGCCTCCTCGGTGACGGTCGTGCAGATTCGGTTCCATTGGTCTTCACTCCAACCGAGTTGTTCGAGAGCCGGGTCCATTCTTTCCCTTATGTTGGTCGTCGTGAGTCGCGGTGATCTAGATGACCTCGATCATCAAGACCGCCTTGACGTATCTATTGCCCATCGCCTGAATTAGACCTGAATAGAAACCGGGCGGCGTTTGCTGCGGCACGGCGAGCTCGATGGCACACTGCACCTCGCCTTTCGGCGGCACAGAAGAGCGGCGCGGCGTGACCGTAAACCGTAGCGCCGGGATCTCGTGTCCGGAGTCGGAAATGAAGTCGGTGGCGTACAGAGTCACCTCGGAGGGGGTGGCCTCTTCGTTGGCAACGCGAAACTCGATCCGCCCGGAGCGGCCCGCCGGAACCGGGGCGGAAATTCTCATGAACGGAACCTGCTCGGCGGCTCCGCCGTTCGCGTGAGCGTTGTCGATCCCGTTCCCGTTCTCGTTCCTACCGCCGCTCGACGTAGCCAGCAGGGTCTCGATCAGCTCGTGCACTTGTCGTCGCAGACGATCTGCGTCGTCGCTCCGCTTCAGGAAATGGCCATCTTGACCCGCGCCCCCGAGCACGGCCGCCACGACCTCGTGTACCTGCTGCCGTAGGCGGTTCGCGTCGGGCGGCGTTGAAGGGAGCGCGGCGCCGGTGACGGGACAGATGCGGGCGGCGATGCCGATCAGGCTCTCTCCTGCGGTGGACGCGACTGGCACGCTCGGCACGGGGACGCCGGCCTCGCCCGGCCCGCCGCCGTACAGGCGCGCGCTCTCGCGAGAGATCACGGTCGACGCTTGCGTCAACAGAGCCGCCATCGACGCGGCGGGCGAGCTCGAGCCATCGGAACGGTAAGCCATGAGTTAGGGACGCCCCTGCACGATGCGCGACTTCAGCGGCTCGATCAGAGCGAGGAGCTCGTTCTGATCGGTCCGGCTGACATTGTTCTTGTTCAGCGCCCTCACGAGCTCCTCGCCACCAATGGTCCAGTCGGCGCCGCTGAGGCCCATCGGTCCGTGCACGCGCTCGAGGGCGGGACCGCCGTACGTGCAAGGCCCTCCCACGAGCTGGCACAGGTACTCGGCGAACCGCCGGTCGCGTTCTTTGGCATCCGCGCCGGCGCTGGCGGAGGCGACTCGGGGGTTCTGGCGCGCGAGCTTCGGGTTGGTCTCCAGCCCGTAGAAGAAATCCGCGGCGATCCGGCTCAGCCCTTCCTGAGCTCCCAGCCGCTCGTAGAGCGAGCTTCTCGAAGGCCCGGGGTGCGCCGCCGGTGGCCCAGGCAGCGCCTTCGACGGCGCGGCGCGGGCCGGCTTCGAGCCGATGGCGAACAGGTCGTAGACGATGCGCTTCTCGCGCGAGTAGAGCGCGCCGACCCCGAGACACAGCTCCCGGTTCAGCCAACGATAGCGTTCATGCCCGGTGAGGAAGCGCAGCGCCCCGGCGACGGCGGAGTCAGGCAGCTGGTCCTTGACGGCGCTTTCGTAGCCGTTTGGTCCGAAGTCATAGCGGACCGTCGCTTCGATCTCCAGGACCGCACCATCGTTCAACACGAGCGGCGCGCGCACGTACAGCGTTCCGATGCCGCTCGTGTCGACCAGCATGTGGGCACCCAGGGAAGGAAAGCTTCCCGTCAGGGCCGGACCGGAGACCTCTCCGTGCACCCGCAGCTCCAGGCGCACGCCGTCCGGCGTCTCACCCGCGCTGCGCGAGGATTCGAGGTTGAGCGTGACCGTGGCCACGAGCTTCAGCTCGGGCATCGATAGCTCTTCCCCGCCTCCCGCGTCGGCGGCGGGGCGCTCGAGCTCGAGCCCCTTCACGGCGTACGACCGTTCCTCACGCGCGTAGGCCATCGTGCCCCCCGCCCAAGACCGCGTCGCGCGTGGCCAAGAACGCTGACGCCTGCTTCAAATCGGCGTGGTCGAACCCATCGGTGAATCCGTCGAGGACGCGCTTCAGTTGCGTGCGTTCGCGTACTCCTCCGAGCCGCGCGAGCCCCAAGCAGGCGCGCAGCTCGAGGAGGCCTGCGCCCACCGAGCGAGCGCTCTCGATGGCTTGTCGATAGAGGTCTGCGGCTCGAGCGAAGTCGCCGAGGGCCTTCGCTGCGTCGCCCTGAAACCGGAAGAGCTCCGGCACCAGGTGCCACTGACGACCCTGCCGCGCTGCCGCCAGCGTTTGCTCGAGCGCGTCGAACGCCTCTTCGGGGCGGCCGGCAAGAAGCAAAGTCTCGGCCAGGATGGTGGCAAGCTCGTTGTCCTGAACGTGCGACAGATCCTTGTGCATGAGAGAAAGGCTGGCCCTAATCTTGTCGACCGCTGCCGAGGCGTCCCCGCCTTGGCGCGCGGCGGCCCAGGCCGCAAAGATATCGGCGTAGTACCTCCAGAGAGCGAACCCTTCGTCGATGGCGAGCGAACGCATGGCGTGAGCCAAGCGCTCGACCTGTGCGATGTCCCCCAAGACCAACGACCAACACTGCTGAGAAAGCAAGAAGCAGCGTGACGGTGCGTGCTCGAGCTGTTCGACGAGCGCCGCTGCGCGATCGAGGCTCTCGAGGCCGGCCTCGATCTGTCCCGTGGCGAGCAGCGATTGCCCTCGGAACCACGAGATGGCGCAGGTCGAAGAGAAGACGAACTGGGCCACGATGCGCTTTTCGCGCTCGAGATCGAACAAGGCCAGCGCCTCGTCCGCATGGCGAATGGCTTCGGCGTACTCCCCCCGGCGCTCGCACGTGAAGCCCACCGCGTGATGCCCCGTGATCCGGAGCATCGGGTCCCCGCTCGCCACGGCCATTTCCAGGACCTGCCGCGCGACCTCCAGCGCGGGATCGAGCTCGCCGCGCAGGAAGTGACAGGTCCACAAGCTCCACCGTGCCTGATAGAGTCGCGCGACGTCTCCGGTCGTCATCGCGAGAGCCAGCAAGCGTTCGCTCGACTTTTTCACCTGAGGGACCGCCCAGCCCAAGGTCGCCATGTAGGCCGGTCCAACGATGGCTTGAAGCTCCGTCTCGGTCGCGGCTCGAGCCGGCTCCGGCAGCGTGTCGACGAGCTCGATCGCGTGGCTCAAGTGCTTTGCGGCCTCAGCCATGGCCGTGCGCCCAAAGGCGCGCAGGCCTGCCTCCTTCAAGAGCGGAACCGCGACGTCGCGCATGCCTGCTCTCTCGGCGTGGTACGCCGCCATCTCCGGCCGCGCCTCGATGAGCTCGGGAAGCTCGTCACGCAGCGTGGCGTACACCCGCCCGTGCAAGGCCTCCCGATCTCTTCTCAGAACGGTGTTCCGAATGGCGACTTGGATCAGCGCGTGCTTGAACGTGTACACCGCGTCCGGTGGCTCTCCCTCGCATAAGATGAGCTCACTCTGGCAGAGGCGATCGAGGTGCTCCCGCAACTCGGGATCGGGCATGCCCGTGACCGCGCGCACCAGCGGGTAGGCGAAATCGCGCCCAATCGTGGCGCCGAACTGGCCGACCAAGCGGCCCTCGCCCAGGCGATCGAACCGGGCGACGATGGAGGCCTGCACCGCCCCGGGGATGAGCTCGCCGTCCGAGGAGTGCTCGGCGTCATTTCGACTGGACACTGGCAGAGCGCCAGATTCGACGACCGCCTTGGCTATCTCCTCGACGAACAGCGGGACACCCCCGCTGCGCTCGACAATTTGCCTCACCAGCGCTTCTTGCAGAACCTTTCCGTCTGCGACATGCGTGACGATGACCTCGGCCGCGTCGCTCGAGAGGCGAAGTAGCTCCAGGTCCTCGACGTGCGGGTTCGACCAGCGCTTCGGAAACTCGGGCCTTGCCGTGACGCAGACGAGGACGCGCCCTTCCGAGCTCCCGCTCACGAGCAGGTCCAGGAGGTCGAGGGTCGATGGATCGGCCCAGTGAATGTCCTCGACGAGGAGGGCCACCGGGAGTGGCTGCGCCGAGGAGGCGATCCAATTGCAGATCGTCTCGAGCGTCCGAGTCCGGCGGCGGCCTGGCGAGAGATGCTGGAGCGGAGATTCGTCGGCGCCTGGGATGCCCAGTAGAGCAGACATCAGGGGCAAAACGTCTTCGTCCCAACCAGCGTGCTCCCTCAGGATGCCATCGAGAGCAGACAGCCTCGCTTGCTCGCTCCGCTGGCCGAGAGCTCGCGTTTCCACCAACGCGTTCAGCATCTCGATGATTGGCGCGAGCGGCGCACCCTCGCTGAGGCGCGAACAGAAGCACTCGAAGACACTCGCTTCGGCGGCGAGCGTTGACTGCTTGAAGTCGTGAACGAGGCGTGACTTGCCGATGCCGGGCTCTCCGCGCACGATCAGCACGCGCGCTTCGCCATTCTTCACGTCGCTCCAACAAGAGGAGATCGACGCCATCTCGCGCTCGCGACCGACCCGAGGGGTCAGCTGGCCACGAGCCGCCGCTTCCAGTCTGGTTCGCGCCCCCGTCGCCGCGACGATCCGGAAGAGCTCGATGTTCTCGTCAAAGCCCTTGAGAGCCCGTGGCTCGAGCGATTCGAGCTGGAAATGGCCCTCGATCTGCTTGGCGGTGGCCAGCGACACGACGACGGTGTCGGGGGCGGCCGAGACCTGGATACGGGCCGCTAGATTGACGTTTTCTCCGACCGCCAACAGCGGCGAGTTGCCTCTGGGACCAAGCTCGCCGACCACGGCCTCACCGGTGTGCAGCCCGATCCGCACGTGAAGCTCGACCCCGAGCCGCTTCGCGATGCCCGCATTGACGATCTCGATCTGCTCGATGACGCGAAGCGCGGCGCGACTCGCCCGCACCTCGTCATCCTCGTGGGCGATGGGATAGCCGAAGAAGGCCACCACGCCGTCGCCGAGAAATTGCGTAACGCGACCTTCGCACGCCGCTACTGCGTCTCGACATACAGCCTGATAGCTGCCGAGGAGCTCGACCAAGTCCTCAGGATCGAGCCTTTTCGAAAGCCCGACCGAGTCAACCAGGTCGCAGAACACGAAGGTCAGCGACCGCCGCTCGCTCTGAAGCAGACGCGTGTTCAAGTTGCGACCACACGCCGCGCAATACCGCGCTTCCGGCTGAATCGACGCGCCACAGCCGCTGCAAGATGCGCTCAAATCCATGGTTTGCCGGAAGAGATACCGAGTAACACCGCGTAGGTTTCATCTCTCCTACCCACCTACACCGTGCGTCACCATGGTCATTTCTTTGCCGCGCAGGCGTTGCGCGCCCCAATCGATCCCTCGGTGTCCATCAGATTGCGAGAGTGAGACCTGGAGTTTCATCCGTCGAGGGAAGAGAGATCCGTTCAAACCAGTCGGCGAGGAGTTGAGCCGCCGCACACGCTTCTCGCTCCGTCAGCGACCCTGGCCGTCAGACGACGCCGAGCTTCGAGGCGCGCAGCAGGGCGCGCGTGCGATTGCGTACGCCCAGCTTGCTGAGATGTTGAGATGCTCGAGGCTTGGTTCGGACGCGCCTATCTCGCTCCTGGGCATCGGCCTCGGGCTGTGGCGTCGCTCTTACGCGAAGAGCTTCGCCCACGCCCTGCGGTAGGCCGATCGGCAACCGCCTCCCGTCTCGACGGTCGGATAGAACGCGGCCATACTGCGCTCGGGATGGATTTCTACGGCACAGCACATGGCAACCGTCGCTGCTCGTTGGGATGGGTCGGGGTTGGGTTTGCCGCCCTGCTCCTGTCCACCGCCTGCGGACGCTCGACACGTGACATTTTTTCCGACGAAGAGCCGGCCGCCGCTGGTGGGAACGAAGCATCTACCGCAGGCCATGGCGGCGGGGCCACCGCAGGCAATGGCGGCAAGGCCACCGGAGGCAACGGCGGCAGGTCGGCCGAAGGCGGGGCTGCTGCAGCGCCGGGCCGGGGCGGCGACACATCCGCGGGGGGAAGCGACGACCTCAACGAGGGAGGTTCCGGTGGAACCTATCCCGACATCGATTGGGGAGCGGTGGAGCTTCCCTTTGAATCGTGTGACGAGCTCGCTTCGTTCGTCGCGCAAAATACCCGGCCAAACGAGCTCGTGTTCGCCACCACGGAGGCGCAAGTGTGGCTCCCCCTCGTTCAAGGCGGGAGCTACGATTTCGAGGTGGATTGGGGCGACGGCACGCGGGATGTCATCACCAGGGCCGATGATGTCCGAGCGCGCCACGTTTACGCCGCTGGCTCCGAGCACCTGGTGCGTGTACGCGGACTCGTCCGTGGGTGGTCATACGGCAACTCGACTGGCAATCCAGCCAAGAAGCTCGAGATTGCGCAATGGGGCAGTCTCGAGCTGGGAGACACGGACCGCCAATTCGAAAATCTTAGTCTCAGTCTCTGTGCCACCGATGTTCCTGACCTATCTCGGACGGAGAGCCTGGCGGGGCTCTTTCATGGGGCCAGCCTATCTCACCGATGTCCAGCGCCGAATGCGACTGGCAAAGCGTGCGACCGGCTCGCGGATCTATCCCAATGGGATGTATCCAAGATAACGAACATGCACGAGCTGTTCGCCAACGCGACTGGCTTCAAGAGCGATTTGGCGAAGTGGGATGTATCGAATGTCACCGACATGGGCTCGATGTTTGCCTCAGCCATCGGCTTCAACGGCGACCTATCCAGTTGGGACGTGTCCCGGGTGACCAACATGAGCTCCATGTTCGAGACGGCGATCGACTTCAACGGCGACGTAGCTGGTTGGGACGTGTCCCGGGTGACCGACATGAGCTCCATGTTCGATACGGCGATCGACTTCAACGGTGACCTATCCAGGTGGAATGTATCCAAGGTCACGGACATGAGCAGCATGTTTTCGAGGGCTGAAGATTTCAACGGCGACATCTCCGATTGGGACGTATCGAGCGTCGAGAGCGTTCATCACATGTTCTACTTGGCCGCCTCATTCGCCGGCGATCTGTCCCGTTGGGATCTGCGCGAGATCACGGACATGAGCTACCTCTTCTACAGTGCCTCGTTGTTCAACAGTGATCTTTCGAAGTGGGACGTCAGCCACGTCAGAGACATGAGCTTCATGTTCTACGGCGCTTACTCGTTCAACGCCGACGTGTCCGGCTGGGACGTATCGAAGGTGACCAACATGAGCGACATGTTTCATTTCGCTTATGCGTTCAGTGGAGATCTTGCAAAGTGGGAGGTCTCCAAGGTCACGAACATGGCCAACATGTTCTTCTTCGCCACGGCCTTCAACAGCGACGTCGCCGGTTGGGACGTATCCAGCGTGACGGACATGAGCGGCATGTTCCACTACGCGGAGATCTTCAACGGTGATATCTCCAACTGGAATGTCGCCAAAGTTTCCGACATGACCTGGATGTTGGATGGCTCGGCGCAATCGATCAGCAACTACGATGCCTTGTTGATCAACTGGTCAGCTCTGCCTGTGAGGTCCGGAGTCACGTTCGAAACCAGCGCGCATTTTTCTCCCGGTGCCGCCGCCGCCGCGCGCGCCAACCTGATCGCAAAAGGCTGGACCATCATCGACGCCGGAGCAGCACCTTAGGCGCGATTCGCGGGCCCTTAGCGCGACAAATTCCTGGAGACGTCAGTCTGTACCTGCACCATGTGCGGCAGGCTCTGTTGTCGGTCAAGGAGTACACCCGCTTCCTTGAGGCGTTCGACCCGGTGACAAACGCGGTCGGCTCACTTACGAGATCCAGAAGCTCGGCGCACAACGCGCTACCCCCGCGTCATCCCCCAAAGTATCGCCAGAATCCGCTTCACCAACTGGATGGCGCCTTCCGCATCGCGCTCCGCAACAATCCGCCAAGCCACCGCCTGCCGTAACGCATGCTGCGTCTCCCCCGCGCTCCCCGCCGCCGTGAACAGCCGCGCCTTGCGATTGCCCGGATCGGAGAACCTCGCCTCGGCAATGTTGAGCCCGATACTGCTCGCTGCGCGCCGCAGCTGGTCCTCAAGGTTTTTGTCCTTTTGTTTGATGCGCGACATCAACGGAACCAGGGCTTCGATCAACTCCAGGCTCAGCTCTTCTACTTGAAATGCCATCGTGAAACTCCTCTCGTGATTCGGTCTCGCTGGCTTGCGAGCCACCCCACCGCACCCCCACCAGCAGCGCGCGCAGCCGCGGTCGAGGCTGCGAGCACAGCGAGCACCGGCGGAGCCGGCTTGGCCTCGATGGCGGCGAGCACGCTGGTAAACTCAACCCCGCCCGAGCAAGCCAATCCGCTCGCTGCCGTTAAGCCGTTCGTAGCGCAGGCGTCCCGCGCGAAGCGCGTTCACCAACCCGCGCGAAGCGCGCCCCGCCGCAGGCGTCCCCCCTCCCGCGCGAAGCGCGTTCACCAACCCGCGCGAAGCGCGCCCCGCCGCAGGCGTCCCGCGCGAAGCGCGTTCACCAACCCGCGCGAAGCGCGCCCCGCCACAGGCGTCCCCCCTCCCGCGCGAAGCGCGCCCCGCCGCAGGCGTCCCCCCTCCCGCGCGAAGCGCGCCCCGCCGCAGGCGTCCCCCCTCCCGCCGCAGGCGTCCCCCCTCCCGCCCGACCGCAGGTCGGCGTCCCCCTCTCCTCTCCGCCGCCCAAAGCGGCCCACCACCGCCCCATCAGCTTCTGCAATTCAGGCTGCATCTCGGCAGCCCCCCAGAACAACTCCGCGCGTGCGGTGCTCACTCGCACTGGGTGTTCGTGCAGACTCCGGAGGTGCAGTCTTGCGCGTTGTCGCAGTCGCTGGCGGGGGCGCCGTCAGTGCAGGTGCCGGCGCTGTTGCCGCCGGTCACGCAGTGCTTGGCGGTGCACTGCTGATCGGTGACACAGAAGGCGTTGACGGAGCCGTCGGTACACTCGCCACGGCCGAGGCCGGTGGAGTAGGCGCAGGTGCCCTCGACGCAGTCGGTGGCGTCGTTGCAGATGCTCTTGAGTAGGCCCTTGGTGCATTGGCCGTAGCCGCTGCCGGGATTGAAGGCGCACAGGCCGTCGACGCAATCTTCATCGACCGTGCACCGCGCGGCGACCGCGCCGGTGGTGCAGGTGCCGTTGCCGCCCTCGCGGACTGCGCAGCGCTCGGACTCGCAGTGCTCATCGAGCTTGCAGGCGGCCTGGTCGGCGCCGTCGCTGCACCAGCCGTCGGTGTCGGTCGCGCTTGCGAGGGCGCAGGTGCCGGCTATGCAATGGGCGGGCTTGCTGCAGCGGTCGCCGATGTCTCCGGCGCTGCAGCTCCAACCGGCGCCGGCCGAGTCCTGGGCGCAGCGGCCGTCAGCGCAATCGGCGTCCTCACCGCGATCGCAAGGTGTATCGACGGCGCCGCTGCTGCAGGTGCCTTCGCCGGAGCCGCCGCCGTTGAGGCAGTGGCCGCTGCTGCAGTGTTCGCTCTCGCCACATGGTTGACCGAGCTTGCCCTCGCTGCACACGCGTCGCTGGAAGGTGTCGACCTCGAGGCAGTCGCCCACGATGCAGTCGGCGCTGGTGGCGCAGGCTTGGCCGATGTCGCCGGAGCTGCAAGCGCCGCCGGAGCTCCTCGCGACGCAGCGAAAGCCGCTGTCGCATTGGTCGGCGGCCGAGCAGGGGCTGGCGGCGTGGCCGCTACTGCAGGTGCCCTGGCTGGCGCCCGCGGTGCCTTTACCGCAAAAGCCGCTCTGGCATTGCTGGTTCGTGAGGCAGCTGGCGCCGAGCGATCCGTCGCTGCACTGACCGAGCGCACCGGCTTCCGAGGTGCCGATGCAAATGCCGCTGGCGCAATCGGACTCGTCGAAGCAGGCGGAGCCACTTTCGCCGTCGCTACAGGTGCCGACGAACGAGGTGACGGGCAAGATGCAGTCGAGCCCGGCGCTGCAGTGCGCGGCTACGTTGCACGAAGCCCCGCTCTCACCGGTTTGACAGCGGTAAGCGCCGTCGCTGCCGGTAGCGACACAACTACCGTCGACGCAGTCGCCCGCGTCGAGACAGGGGGAGCCGGAGGTGCCCGGCTGACAATCCCCCGGTTTGGTCGCGTCAGCGCCCACGCAGCGTCCGGTCTCGCAATCCTGATCGGCCTCGCAGGGCGCGTAGTCGGCGATGCAGCTCACGACGTCGCGCAAGTCGAGCTCGCAAGCCACCGCGCAGTCGACGGCCGTGAGGCAACCGCGCTCGGGGTGGCAGCCGGTATAGCTGGAATTGAACGGACTGCACTTGCAGGTGACGGGGCTGCAGGCCTGCGTGCATGCGCCGCCAGCGTATTCGAAGCCGAGATCGCCGCAGCCTTCGTAGGTGGCCGGCGGAATCGACGGGCGTCCGCCCAAGCTGCTCTTGCCCCCGGACGACTTCGAACCGCCGGACGTGGACGTGCTGTCGTCACCCGCTTCACCTCCAGCCCCGCCCGAGAAGTGGCCGCTGCCGCCGCTGGTGGAGCAACCGAAGGCAATGCTGCTGGCCGCCGCCGCAACGCACAGCGCCAGCGCACCAAAGCTGAATCTCGTCATCGTTCCCATGCTACGGCGCTCGCCAGCAGGAACAGACCCGGGTAAGCCATATTTTCCGGATGATTGGTGGCCAACTGTAGCCGCCGGGTGCACGAACACGCACATCGTGAGCGCCCGCGGGGAGAGGTTGCGGGGCCGCGCGGCGGCAAGTCGCGCGCTGCTCGGCTCGAGGCAGCTCTCGCACGGTGGACTCAGCGGTGTCGCTTGAGGTATTTGCCCTCACGATTCCCATGACCACGAAGCGCTCTTTTCTCATGGCACCCTTGGCCGCTCTCGGCGCGCTCTCCGGGGCGTGCGGCCCCAGTCAGCTCGGCAGCGCAAAAGATAGCCACGACATGAAGGCAGAGCAGATCGCCGTCTATTTTGGGAGCTATACCGAAGGTTGGTCCTGCACCGCTGAATCGCCGTGTACCGGCGGAGGCATCTATCGCGCGACGTTCGACAGCAAGACCGGCGCCTTGGGCGAGCCCGTGCTGGCGCACGAGAGCGTGAATCCTTCGTACTTGGCCGTAGCGAGCAAGGGGGGCAACCGCTACCTCTACGCCGTCAACGAAGTCGGCAACTTCGGCGGGAAGCCGACGGGGGCCGTCTCCGCGTTCAAGATCGAGAAAGACGGCGCGCTGACGCTGCTCAATCAGCTTCCATCGATGGGCGCCGATCCAGCGCACGTCTCCGTGTCGAAGTCCGGGAAATTCGTGCTGGTGGCGAACTACAGCGGCGGCAGCGTCGCCTCGTTCAAGATCATGGACGACGGCCGCTTGCAGCTGGCGTCATCGGTTCAGCATTCAGGCGCGACGGGCCCTCACCCGAATCAGCAGGCGCCGCACGCGCATTTCATCGCGAACGACGATCAGGGGCAGCGCGTCTTCGTCGCGGACTTGGGACTCGATCAGGTTCTGGTCTACGCGCTCGACGAGGCGACGGGCGCGCTCACGCCCAACGTCCCGCCATTCGCCAACACTCCGCCCGGCGCCGGTCCTCGCCACCTGGCCTTCGAGAGGCAGGGCAGGTTCGTGTACTCGAACAACGAGCTGGCCCAAACCGTAACCGTCTTCGCGCGCGACGCGACGACGCAGGCGCTCACCCCGATTCAGACTCTGAGCTCCTTGCTACCCGGTGACGCACAGCAAGGACAATCCTCGGAGATCGCGCTGAGCCCGGATGGCAACCACCTCTACGTCGGCAATCGCGGCCCCAACTCGGTCGCGGTGTTCGACGTGAGCATGCCCTCCGGCCAGCTCAATCTCAAAGCAACGGTGCCCACCGGCGGCAATTGGCCGCGCGACTTCAAGCTCGATCCATCGGGTCGTTTTCTCGTCGTCGGCAACAACCGCTCGGGCGACGTGACGGTCTTTGCGCTGGACGTCGCGACGGGGCTGCCGTCAGCCACCAGCTTCAAAGTGGCGCTGAATCAGGTCTCGAACATCGTCTTCGTGCCCTAGCATCCGCCACGGCTTCGTCTGGCGACCGAGGGGGCTACGCGCTACGCTCGCGCCATGTCGGAGCTCGAGGGCGATCCGTTTCCGTACGAGGTCGGCGGCCAGAAATATCGCGGAGCGTTCGTCGCTAACAGCGGTACGCAGCCGTCTGCCGCCGTGGTGCTGCTCCCCGATTGGCGCGGGCAGAGCCGGCTCGCGCAGGACCACGCCCGCTTCTTGGTGGAGCAAGGATGCGCGGTGGTCATCGGTGATCTCTACGGCGATGGCTTTAGCCCTACTGACCCAAGTCAAGTTGGCGAGATGGTCAAGCGCCTGATCGACAACCGCGCTCTCGGCGTGGACGCGCTGGGCGCTTGCGTGCGCGCGCTGAAGGCGCGGATGCCGTCGGGTCTACCCGTCTTCTGCCTCGGCTACAGCGCAGGCGGCATGGTGGCCCTCGATTACGGGCGCAGCGGAGCCGAGCTGGCGGGCATCATCGTCGCGTCGGGGCTACTCAAAACGGCGGCGCCCGGCACCTCCACCCGCATCGAAGCCCCGCTGTTGATCTTGCAGGGAACGCAGGATCAGGTCTCGCCGATGGACCTCATCGCGAGCGTCGTCGCGGAGATGGACGCCGCGGGTAACGATTTCCGGCTCGAGCTGTATGGGCAGACCCACCACGCTTTCGACAACCCGGACGCCGGGACAGATCCGAAAGCGCGCCTGGTCTATTCGCGAGCCGCCGCGGACCGCTCGCGCCGGGCCATCGCCGAATTCATTCGGGAAAGAGCGCACGGCTCGGCATTGCCACCCAAAACTGCTCGATGAGCTAGCTCGGCGCCATGTGGCCGCGTGGGCTTCGGCTTTGCGAGCAGCAGGATTCGTGCTGAAATCGCGGCGCATGGCCCACGAGCATTCGGTCTTGATCGACTCGGCCAACGCCGCCACGACGCTCGCCGACTACGAGCGTGATCTCTTCGAAGTGCTAGGGCGCACTGTCGGTTTCGAGGTCGCCTTCTGTCTACGCGGCAACTCGGTCGGCCCCGTGACGCCAGGATTTCAGAGCTCGGTGCGCGCAGCCACCCGTGGTCGCTGGGACGCTTACCGGGATGACTTCCGCGTCGTCAAGGCGCACGCCCACAGCCAGGGCGGCGTCGCCATCGATCGCGAAGTGCTGGGAACGCGAAAGCTCGAGCGCACGTCGGTCTATCGAGAGGTGATGCGGCCGCACGGCGGTGAAAGCTCGCTCATTGCCTGCCTGGGGTCTGGGTCGCGGGTGGTCGCAGGCTTGATACTGGGGCGGACGCGGGCTCGCTTCAAGGCCGCCGAGGTGGAGCGGATGCGCTCGGCCCTCGCCGTCCTGACGGTGTGCGAGCTCGCGGTAGGGCAAGGCAAGCCGCGCGCGAGCGATCTGCTCAGCGGGCGAGAGCGCGAGATTTTAGGCTACCTCCGCCTTGGCTATACCAATCGCGAAATCGGCGTCGCGCTCGGTACGTCATTTCGTACCGTGCGCAATCAGCTCAGCCGCACGTTCGAGAAGCTCGGCGTCTCTACACGTGCCGAGGCGGTGGCGCGCAGTTTCTCGTTCGACGTCGCCTGAGCGGTTAGGACAGGTGTCCCATCGCCCTCGTTGGGGGGACGGAGCTAGCTTCGGTTCATGCACTACGACCTGATCGTGGCCGGTGGTGGCGTAGCCGGCGCCGCCCTCGCATTCCGGATGGCGAGCAGCGGCGCAAACGTGCTCGTGATCGAGCGTGAGGTCGCCTTCCGCGAGCGAGTACGCGGAGACAGCATCCATCCCTGGGGGGTCGCGGAAGCGTTGCGGCTGGGTCTGGCAGAGGCCCTGGCAGGACCGAGCTTTCGCCGCGTGGCCAGCTGGCAGCTGCACGTCGGCGGCGTCCGGCTCATCGATCGTGATTTGACGCGCTCGCTTTCGGGGCAGCCCCTCGTTCACGTGCATCATCCCGAGCTGCAGCAGGCCCTCCTCGACGCCGCCGCCGCGGCCGGAGCGGAGGTGCGACGCGGCGCGCGCGTCGTCGACGTGACGCGCGGCCGGCCGGCTCACGTCACGGTGGAGGACGGCGAGGCTCAACGCTTGCTGACCGCCCGACTGGTCGTGGCCGCGGATGGGCGTGATTCTGCGCTTCGAAAGGCGGCTGGCGTGAGCGCACCGGGCGAGTTGTCGGAGCTCTCGACGGCAGGCGCGCTGCTCGCCGGGCACAGCGGGCCCGCGGCGTCGCAGAGCTTGTTCTACCCGCCCGGCTTTTGCGAGCTGGCGCTGTGGGTGCCGCTGGCGGGAGAGCGAGCCCGCATCTACTTCGTGCGCCGACGCGACGCGGCGGGAGAGCGCTTCAGCGGCGACAACCAGCTCGCGCCATTCTTGGCGGCGTGCCGCGCGCTGGGGATGCCCGCGGCCTGGCTCGATTCAGCTCGAGCGGCCGGACCGCTCGCTACGTTCGAGACGCGGCTCTCGGAGTGCGCTTCGGTGGCGCTCGCGGGTGGGTTGGTCTTCCTTGGTGACGCGGCGGGCACCGTCGATCCCATTTACGGCTGCGGGCTCTCGCTGAGCTTCATGGACGCGCGCTCACTTTCGGAACGGTTGCTCGAAACTCCGGACTGGGACGCCGCGGCGGCGCGTCACGCCCAAGATCGGCGCGACTATGTCACGCGCCTGCGCACGCTCGAGCGCTGGCTGACGCGGCTCTACTACACGCCCGGTGATGCCGCGGCGGAGCTACGGCTCCGCGCGTCAGCCCGACTCGGAGCGCTGGGCATCGACCTGGTGGGCAGCGGTCCGGCTTCTCCAACCGACGCTGAAACGGAAGCCCAGCTGTTTGCCTGAGCGCTGTGCTGCTACCAAATGCGGAAGTTGCCGCTGAGATGGAGCATGCCAAGCATGTAGAGCACGCCGTCCCAATAGTTGTGGGAGGGCACGCTGGTCGACCACAGCTTGTCCACGAACGGCTTGCCCGAGGCTGCCGGCAAGCCGAAGCCCAAGGTCGCGTTGCACGACACCTGTGCGGCGCCGTTGTTATGGGTGGTCGAGTAGGCGCCGAACTTTGGCGCATACGTATCTTTCTGCCAGGCATCTTTGCCGAACAGGTACCAGTCCATCATGAGGTTGACGACGCAGCGGAGTGAGTCGGCGTTGGCCGCCTGCGGGTTCGTGGCCGTGTAGCTCGCTTGGTAGGGACACACGCCATTGCTGTCGACCACCTTCTGCATGTATTGGCGGCCCGCGGTCGCCGCTTCCTTCCAGAACGCCGCGTTCTGGGTGTCGAAGCAGGCCCATACCTCGTAGAAAGCCGGCAAAACGTACGAAGGGTCGACGTTGTTCGAGCCCGAAACGAACTTGACCAGGTGGTATTGCGAGTTGAAGTACTTGGTCCGAATCAGGTCGAGGACCCACTTGGCCTCGGTCGCATAGGCGATCTTGGCGGGCCCGGTCGAGTCGCCCCAGCGGTGCGAGGCGAAGATGAGGGCGCTCGCCATGTACTCCTCGCCATCAGGCGCGCCACCGCCGGCGCAGCCCGAGCCCGAGGTCTTGCACGACCATCGGATCTCGCCCGTCCCGTTCGCCATGTGGTTCTTGACCCAGCTCCAAATGCGGTCGAACTCGGTCTGATGGTCCAGCTGAACCGCGACCATCATGCCGTACGACATGCCCTCGGAGCGAACGTCGTTGTTCAAGATGTCTTGGACGTACGACTCGTTGGCGCCGGGCCCGTCGAAATAGATTGTCCCCGCGCCGGTGGGGTTGAAGAGCGAGGACCAGGCCGACGCAAGCTTCTGATCGCTCTCCGCCTGGGTTCTACCGGAGACGGTGACGAAGAGATTGGCGTAGCTCGTGGGCGGCGTGCATTCGCCCGAGCCGCCGCCTGCACCGCCAGTGGCACCACCCGCCCCGGCTTCGCCCGTGCCCCCGCCCGTACCAGCGCCACCAGCGCTGCCTCCCGATCCGCCCGTCTGGGACGCCCCGCCCGAGCCGCCCTGAACCGACGAGCCACCAGCGGCCCCAGCGAGCGTGCCGCCGGTCCCCGCGATTGCGCCACCCGTCCCGGCATTCGGGGCGACGGCTCCGCCAACGCCGCCCGTGCCGGCGGAAGTGGCGCCTGCGGCGGGCAATCCGGTGCCGCCCTGGCCTGCTGTTCCGCCTCCACCCATCGGGCCGTCACCCTCACTAGTTGAGTCGCACCCGACCAGAAGGGCAGCCAGCGAGAGAATGGTGAAAAATCGCCGATGAAGTCGGCCGAAGGACGGACAAGGGCTGGGATTTAACAAGGCTGTCTTCCAAAGTAGTGGCGAACAAGCCGCTTTTCCGTTTCTACAAACAGCACGTTCAGGAATTTTCCGCGACCTCGTGGCCTGGCGCTGAATCGGTTCGAGCAGCCAGGCAAGCTCGGTCTATACCTGCGGTCCGCATGGGTCGTGTCAACGGAATCCGGGCGGCGACTGCCATCGGTGTGGTCGAGGCGGCGTACCGGCTCGATGGTTCGGAGAACACCTGGCTCGAGGCCGTGCTCGAGCAAGCAGCAAAAGATTTGGACACCGGCAGTGGTGTCTACGGCTTCACCGGTAACGAGTCGGCGCCGGATTTCGCGAGAAGCCCGGTCTTCGTTCAGCGCGATCTGAACGCCGAGTTTCTTTCGCGCATCGCGGCACTGAACGCGGAGGCGCCCGACGCGATCTTCGAGCTGCTGAAGAAGCGGCTGGTCACGTGCGGCGGGCTCGAGCAGGTGCTGGGCTCGGCGTCGCCGGTCGTCGCTCACTTTCGCGGGCTGATGGCGAGCGCCAACATTGCCGACGGCTTCTGCATGTTCGCGCAAGACGCTCGCGGCGGCAGCGTGACCATGTCCGCGCCTTCGCGCGAGGTGGTAGCGCCATCACCACGCGTGCGCGGCGTGTGGCAACGTGTCGGCTTGCACGTCGTCGCGGGGCTCAGGCTCCGTCGCTTGCTGGCAGCGTCCGGCGCCCGCCGAGATGCCCTGTTCTCACCGTCGGGAAAGCTCGAGGACGCGAGCCCGGCCGTGGCTGAAGACGACGAAGCCCGCCGAGCGCTGGTCGAAGCCGTCCGCTCGATGGAGCAGGCCCGTCGCGCCGACGTGCGCACTTCGCCCGAGCGGGCGCTGGAGCTGTGGCACGCGCTGGTGGCCGGGCAGTGGTCGCTCGTGGACCACTTTGAATTCGGCGGCCGCCGCTACCTGGCAGCCTACTCGAACCGCACCGGCTTACGCGACCCACGCGCGCTGACGCCAACCGAGCAGAGCGTTGTGCGCTACCTCGCGCTGGGCGCAACGAACAAGGAGCTGAGCTACGCGCTCGGCCTCCCCGAGAAGACGACTTCGAGAGCCGTCAGCCAAATCCTGAAGAAGTTGCGGCTCAAATCGCGCGTGGAGCTGGCCGCGCTGCTCGACTCCGAGGGCGCGACGCGCTTCGACGTCTCGGTGGGCGACGAGTCGCTGGCCGTAGTCGGGGTGGACTTGAAGTTCGCCAATGCGCTCACCGACAAGCTGACCCAAGCCGAACGCGCGATCGCCGAACGCGTCGCAGGCGGCTGGAGCAACGCCCGCATCGCCGCCGAGCGCGGAGTCGCCCCCAGCACCGTCGCCAAACAACTCCAAGCCATCTACGACAAGCTCGACGTCGAAAGTCGCAGCCGCCTCGTGCGCGCCATCGCCGATGGCAAAAGGACCTAGTCGGCTCCTTCTCGAAGCTCGCCACGCCCGCGGGGGGCTATTTGATGAGGAGAAATGGGGTTGCGCGAAATCCCGCCGTAGTGGTCCCATCAAAAGAACAGATGCACCGCGCGAACCGAGAGATCAGGCTGGCTCGAGGGAACACATTCGCCTACCTGCGCGGCACACGGGCGCCAGCGCTCTCGGCCTCACTCGGGGTGGCCTTCCTGCTCAGCGCTTGCGGGGGCAGCGGGGCCGGGCACTCCGGTGGCGGAAACGAGGGCGGCCGCGGTGGCCTAACGAGCAGCGGTAACTCCGAAGAAGTGGAAATCGAACCGGATGTAGTGGTCCAAGCGGCGACGGACGCCGCTGCGCTGTCGGAAGATGAGCTACAAGCAGCGCTCGCGGCAGCCGACCTCGAAAACGAAATGGCGCTGTCAGGACCGTCAGGCCTCAGCAGAGAGCTGGGCGGTGAAGCGCTCGCGCGTGCTGCGTGGGCGCTCGTTGGAGCACAGGCGAAGGCCGAGGCCGACGCCCTCGCCGAGGGGTTGTTCGGCACGCAGGAGACGCAATCCGCCCCCCGCATCCAATGGCCAGGGGTGCGGCCACAGGCAAGCGGAGCAGGAAGCGCGGCGGAAGCATTCGGCGCGGGCTGGCTCGGGGGCTCGCTATTCAACGCCCTGTTCGTCCAGAGCGTCATGACCGATTACAGCAACGGCAAGAGCGGATCCTTTCCGGGCGGTTCGGGCGACGTGAAAGCCACGGCGGCGTTGACGGACACTTCGATCTACCTCGACGCGACCATGGATTTCAGCAAGGCCGGTTTGCGCGCAACCATCGCGATCCATTCCAAGATCCCCTGTCCGGATGTAACGGGCCTGATCGTCATCAACTCGTCGTTGGATGTTACGGGGCAGGCGGGCAATGCCTATCAGCACGCCCGGTTCACCTTCGAGCTGCTCGTAGATGTAGACGACGACGCCAAGCTCACGGGCCACAATCAGCTCACGTCCAGAACCGAATACGACACCGCCGATTCCTCGAAGGGTTACGACGTGACGAACGGGTCCGCAGACGTGTCGGTCACCGAATTCGCCGACGGAAGCTTTGGTGACGCCAAGGGCACCTACCAGGGCATGACAGAGGCGGAGTCCACTCAGTGGATGACCGCAGGCCTGATGTCCGGCATTCTCTACCGCCGGTACTTGCTGCCAGAATTGCCGAAGATGCTCGACGCTGGCCGCTGCGTGGCCATCATGGTGGAGCCCAGCGCAGGCCCCAGGAATCTGGAGCCGTTCAGCAACGTGGACCTCTTGACCAAGCCGCGCGCCAAGCTCAGCAGCAACGGCGACACGACGGGCGGCACGGTGAAAGCAACGTTCAAAAAGAACGCTGGCGGCGCCATCACCGAATCGGGCGAGAAGGTGCCGGCAGACGCCACTTTCCACTACATTGCACCGCTCGACTACGCCCAAACCGAGACGGTCACCTTCGAAGCTCGTTCCAAGCGCGGCACCGGCAAGCTAGACTACGACTTGACCACCAGCCCGCACGCGGATTGAGCCGTCGCTCGGGCGTCGTGAGACGCCTCAGCGCGGCACGGACTCCAAGGCTCGTAGCTTGCGGCGCGCTTGCTCGCGCACTTGGGCCGCGCGCGGGGTGTCTTGTGCGGCGCCCAGCACGCGCTGGTAGGCACGGCTAGCCGCGGCGACATCGCCCCTCTCCAGGTACAAGTCGCCCAGGCGCAGCTGTGGAGTGAGCAACTGCGGGTAGCGCGCCGCGAAGCCCTGCCACGAGGCGATGGCGCGCTCCGGTGAGAGCAGCTCGGCCTCGAGGTCGCGCTCGAGCATCTGGTCGTCGAAGTCGAAGTGCAGAGAGTTGGTCAGCCTGGCTGCTTCGAGCGCGGCGCGCCATTGCCCGGCGCGGGCTAACGCCAGCGTGTAGTGCGAGGCAAGGCGACCGTGTTCGGGCAAGTAGAAGCGGGCGCGTGACAAGTCGTTGAGGGCGCGGGCGGCGGCCGCGGCAGAGCGGTCGTTTTTGAATGCGTCGCGACCACGCGTCCAGAGCAGATGGCCAGCCGTGTAGCGCATTCCTTGCAACGCACCGAGCAGCCCTACCAGCGCCAACAGCGCGACCACTCCGCGGCCTGGCCATGGCGAAGGCATTGCAGTAGGAGCTATTGGAGCCGCGGGTGCGAGCCAGCCCAGCAGAAAGAAGAACAACGCGAAGGTCGCAGGCTCGCGCAGAGGCGAGTCTGCCAGCCCATCGACATAGATGGCCGCAAGCGACGCGCCGGCAGCACGAGCCAGTGCGTCGCCCCCACGCCGAGCGGCCCGCTGCAGTGCTCGTACCCCCACGAGCAGGAACGCTGCGGCGCTGAGCACGCCCCCCTCCGCGGCAAACTGCAGCACGTCATTGTGGGCGAAATCCACGCTCGACAGCGGCATGAACAGCCCCCGCTGCTGCTGCAGCAAGGTCGCGGCCGCTCGCCCGTACTCCGCCACATAGCCAGCCACGCCCACACCGGTCAGCGGATGCTCGCTCACCAGCCGCAGCGCGACGCGCCAGAGAAACAGCCGCCCCCGCAGCCAAGGCGCGGTAGCGCACCAGTCGAAGTGCCACGCCAGCAGCAGCACGCCCAGCGCGCCCGCCAGCAGCGCGCCCAACGACATGCGCCGCCGAGCCTTCGGCAGGCGCGGATCCGACAGCGCATACACCACCGCGCCCGCGCCGAGGCTGAGGAGGCCGCCCTTGGAGAGGGTAGCCGCGGTGGCCAGCGCTAGCAATGCGGCGTTAGCGCGGTGAAGCTTGCGCCAGCCCGACGCGGCGCTGGTGGCGGCCAGCGCAAGCGAGATGGGCGCGAGCGGAGCGAGAAAAGCAGCCGCCCAGTTGGGGTTACCGAAACTACCCGGTGAGCGAAACTCCAGAGTCGTGGGCAGCCCCTCGGTGAGCCAGCGTAGCCCTGCCGCCTGCGAGAGCACCAAGAGCGCGCCCACTGCGCCCGACACGGTGACCACGGCCAGACCAGCGCGACGCGCCGCAGCGCCGCTGTCGATCACCAGCGACGTGACGGAAAAGAGGGCCAACCCGGACAGCAATCCGAGCGCGCCGGGCCAGTGCGTCGGCGAAAGCGCTGACGAAAGGGGCGGCAGCCCGATGCTCGCCACCATGAACAATCCAAGCGCCCAGCCCGGCTGGAGCCATCGCACAGCCGGGCGCGCGGGAAGCACGCGCACGAGCCAGGCGAAGCTCAACAGGGAAAGCGCCCAGCCAAGCATGCCCCACTTCGCTAGCCGATAGCCGCCCGCCTGCTCGGGCAGCGCAAACCAGGCCGTAAGGGCGACGACGAGCGCGGGACCGAGCGCGAGGCGACTCTTGGCGTTCTGGCGATCGGTCGGGGGGGCCATGCGTACGGGGTGAAGACCGGGCCCGTATATGCTTCCGACGTCTACCCGTTGCGCACGGCTCTGTCATCTAGCGAAGTTTTTTAGCCTTGTCCCCGGTCTGCCCGTAACCAGGCGCGCGCCAACGGCGCACGAGCTCAGGCGACCTGGCCGCCACCGTCGCGCGTACCTTGCCGAGGTAAGCCTGGAGGTCCCAAGGGCCTATCGACGATGCTACGGTCGCGGCCATGGGCTGGTATGATCGTTGGGTGTTGCCGCGCGTGCTGGATGCCGCATGTGGCACGAAGCTCGTGGCCGAACAGCGCGCGAAGGTCGTGGGACAGGCGCGCGGCGTAGTGCTCGAGCCGGGCATCGGCAGCGGGCTAAACTTGCCATTTTACAACCCGAGTGAGGTTTCGAAGGTCATCGGCGTTGATCCGAGCATCAAGCTCGGCAACAAGGCAAGAGAGCGCAGCGCCGCCGTACCGTTCCCGGTCGAGCTTCACTTTCAATCAGCCGAGCTCGACGCCGTCGAGCCGGGCAGCGTCGACACGGTCGTGTTCACGTACACGCTGTGCACGGTGCCGGCCCCCGCGCATGTTCTGGCCGCTGCCCACCGCGCCCTCGAGCCGGACGGCGTCTTGGTGTTTTGTGAGCATGCCCGCGCCCCCGACGCCAACGTGCGCACCTGGCAGCACCGCATCGAGCCGATCTGGAAACAGCTGGCCGGCGGCTGCCACCTCACGCGCGACGCCGCACAGCAAATCCGCGACGCGGACTTCACGATCGAATCGCTCGAAGAACACTACGTCGCTCAAGCCCCACGCTTCGCCGGCTTCCACCAAATTGGCCTCGCCCGCAAAGCTATGGCACGCGGCGAGCTGGGTCCGCGGGACGACAGCTGCGAGCTGTAGTGCGTGGCATATTCATGCTGTCCACGAGAGCGAGGGAGCTTCACTTCGCAGCGGCAACCTGACTAGAAAGCAGGTGCCGCTCGAGCTACCGGGCGCCTCCAGCGTCAAGTCGCCACCGTGGCCTCGGGCGATTTCGCGAGCAATGCCCAACCCAAGGCCGGACCCATCGCTGCTCTCGGTGTGCCGCCGCGAACGAAAGAATGGCTCGAAGATAACTTCCCGTTCGGCAGCGGCGACACCAGCGCCCTCATCGACCACCCGTATCTGCACGTTCTCCCCCACGAGCGTCGTTTCCACTGTGACCTGGCGCCCAGTCGGCGAGTGGCGAATAGCGTTCTCGAGAACGTTCCGAAAAAGCCGTACGGTGTCGCCTCTGCAATCGGGCACGAATCGAACGGCGCCATCGCCGCGCGTAGAGATACTCACTTGGCGTTCCTGCCCGAGCGACGCAACCAATTGGCTAGCCCGCGTGAGCGCTACATGGAGGGGGATTGGCGCCGTTGCATCGCGCTCCGCCGCCCTCACGCGAGCCAGGGTGAGCAAATCCTCAGCAAGCGCGGTCAGGTCGCGCGTCGCCGCGAGCGCCGTATCGATGGTGGATTCGTAAGAGGCGGCATCCCGCTGCTTTCGGCGCGCCTGCTGAAGCTCACCAGAAAGTGCAGCGAGAGGGGTGCGCAGCTCGTGGGCGGCATGCGCAATGAAGCGCTGCTGCGACTTCAAAAGGTCGTCGAGGCGCCCAATCATCTCGTTGATTTCGCGTCCCAGTCGGTCCACTTCCGGGTCGCTAGGAGGCACGTTCACGCGCGCCGTTAGATCACCCGCCGTGACGCGCCCAACGACGCGGGCAATTTCGCGATGCGCCACGGTGAGCCTGCCCCCCATCCAGTAGGCCACGAGCCCAACCCAGCCAACGGCAACCATGAACGCGACCAGCATGGCCCGGTATAGGAAGACCTCGTCGCCATCGAGATCGTCGCGCGATGTAGCCAGAAACAGAACCTTCCCTGGATGATTCGGAATGCGAACGAGAACGCCGCGATAGTGCCCTTCCCCAAAACGCAGGTCGAAGGCTTGGTCGAGGGGATGCCGCAAGCTGTGCAGCGAAAACGGCCGCGCGTCGAACGGCGGGGTCGCCGAGAGGACGCGCCCGTTTTCGTCGAAGATGATGCCGTACTTCGTGAGCGGCCCCACGTCGTTCGCCGCCGGTCCCGCCCGTTCCGAAAACGAAAAGCGGTGCTCGGGCGCCTCGCGAGCCTCTTGCAGGGCAATGCTCGAGAGCGAGGTGTCGAGCTGCGTGCGTTGCAGTCGGTTGAAAGCTCCTGAAACGGCCGCGAACGCGCCCCCCAGGGCGATAGCCGTCAGCAGGACGATGGTCATGACCGTTTTCGAACGGAAGGTCATGGCTCAGTTCGGAGCCGGTAACCGACGCCGCGCACCGTTTCGATCCGGGTGGCTTCCCTGCCCAGCTTCTCACGCAAGCGGCTCACCTGCACGTCCAGCACGCCAGAGCCCGGATCGAAGTCCATACGCCAGACATCGCGCAACAAGAGCGCGCGCGCAACGGGTGCACCATTTGCTGCAGCCAGACGGGCGAGCAATTCATACTCACGAACTGTCAGGTCCACCGGCAGGCCGCGAACGGTGCACCTTCGCCGCAGCCGGTCGAGCGCGAGGTCGCCATACTGAAGGTGTGTGAGTTGTTGGCCGCGGCGCACGAGCGCCGAGACCCGGGCCAATAGCTCCTCGACCTCGAAGGGCTTGACGAGGTAGTCGTCGGCCCCCGCACGGAGCCCCGTGACGCGATCTGGCACCTCCCCGCGCGCGGTGAGCATCAGGATGGGCGTGAGCACATTGGCGCTGCGAACGGCCTCGCACAGTGAAGGGCCATCTCCATCCGGCAGCATCCAGTCCACGATCATGACATCGAAGGCTTCGACGGCTTGCCGAACCCCCGCCTGCATGGTGGTGCAGAGGCTGGTGCCAGCCCCCTCGTCCGCAAAGACACGCTCGAGTAGCGCGCCCAATCTCGCGTCATCCTCGACGATCAAGACCTGCATGGCCGCCAAGAATACCGCGCCCGGGTGCAGCTGCGCGGCGCGCCCGGTAGCAGCGCTGCGTTTCTTACCGACTTGTAAGAATTACGGAGATTGGGTCGAGGTAAGAACACGAGATGAGGCTACGTCATCAGCTTCTAGCACTCGTTTCTGCCGACCTCAGCCGCCCGCAGCCAGAAGACCAAGGCCATGATGCTGACGCTGACGCGAACTGACACAGCGCGGGCCATCGCCACGGCCTTGCTCGCCTCAGGACTGTGGCTGCTGCCGGCGTGCCAACGCGACGCATCCTCTCATCCGCCTGCCTCGCCCACATTCCCGGTGGCCTCGCCCAAATTGGCGGACACCTTCTACGAGCGCGAGTTCGTCGGTGAAGTCCATGCCGCGAGGTACGCGGAGGTTCGTTCGCGCCTCAAAGGCGTTGTTGACGCCCTCGCCGTCGACGAAGGCCAGCGGGTCAAGGCTGGGCAGCTGCTGTTTACTCTGAGCGCGCGCGAGCTGCAGCAAGAACTGCTCAAGGCACGAGCGGGCACCAAGAGCGCCGAGGCGGAGCTCAAGCTGCTACGGCTCGAGCGCGACAATACGCGGATGCTGTTCGAAAAGAAGGTCGTCTCGGAGGCCGAGATGGCGCTGGCCGAATCCAAGCTCGACGCGCTGGATGCCCGCGTCGACGAGTCCAAGGCAAACGAGATCCAAATTGGCGTCAGCTTGGGCTACGCAAAAGTGCGAGCTCCATTCGACGGCGTCATCAATCGTATCCCACGGAAGGTGGGGAGTGTGGTCGCCGAGGACGATCTGCTCACGACCATCGCCGACGCGAGTGAAGTGCTGGTCTACTTCCGTGTCTCCGAGCGCGAATACCTCGAGCTCAACGGCGCCGCGTCCGAAACGCAGCCAAAGCAGGTATCGCTTCGCCTCGCTGACGGCACGCTGCATCCGCACGCTGGGACGGTCGACGCCGTCGAGAGCGAGGTCAGCCGAGACACCGGCAACCTCTCGTTTCGCGCGCGGTTCCCCAACCCGAACGGGACGTTGAAGCACGGAAGCAGCGGCAAAGTGGTGATCAAGACCGAAGTCCCGAGCGCGTTGCTCGTACCTCAAAGCTCGACTTTCGAGGTACAGGGGCGCCTCTTCGTCTACGCGGTCGACGGCAACAGCACGACGCGCGCCAAGGAGTTCGTCTCCAAGCTGCGCGTGGGCGACTCCTTCGTCGTAGCATCGGGACTGAGCGAGCAAGATCGCTTCATCGTGGCGGGGGTGCAAAAGGTCAAAGAAGGCATGCGCATCGACGCGGTGCCGCCCAGTTAGCGGTCAACCGCCCTTCGAAAGCCGATGCTACAAAAGTTCATTCGCCGCCCAGTGCTGGCGCTCGTGATTTCGCTCATGCTCACGCTGCTGGGTGTCATCGCGCTACTGCGCATGCCCATGGCGTTGTTCCCCAGCATTGCGCCACCGGAGGTGAACGTCACCATCGAGTACACCGGCGCCAATGCCGAGACGGTGACCAAAGCTGCCATCGTGCCGCTCGAACGCGCCATCAACGGCGTGCCCGGCATGAAATACATGAGCAGCGACGCGGGCAACGATGGCGTGGGCGTCGTTCAGATTTTGTTCGAAACCGGCACGGATCCGGACATTGCTTCTGTCAACGTTCAGAACCGCGTCACGGCGGTGATGGGCGAGCTTCCGGCCGAAGTGATCAAGAACGGCGTCAAGATCGCCAAGGAAGAGAACGCGATGCTCATGTACTTGAGCATCTACAGCTCGAACCCTGGACACGACGAGAAGTTCCTCTACAACTTTACGGACATCAACGTCCTGGCCGAGCTGAAGCGGATCCCAGGCGTGGGTTTCGCGGACATCATGGGCGCCAAGGAGTACGCCATGCGGATCTGGCTGAAACCGGACCGGATGGCTACGCATAGCGTCTCTAGCGAGGACGTGATCGCCGCGCTCGAGGCGTACAATTTGGAGGCAGCGCCCGGCAAGATTGGCGAAAACAGCGACCGCGGCAACACACCGCTCCAGTACACGGTCAAATATACCGGCAAGTTCAGCAGCGAACGCGACTACGGCAACATTCCCCTCCGCGTCGGCGGACGCGGCGCGCTCAAGATCAAAGACGTTGCCGACGTCGAGTTTGGCACGACCTATTTCGACGTCGAGGCCAAGTTCAACGGCAAGCCGGCCGCGTCGATCATGCTGAAGCAACTGCCTGGCTCCAACGCGCGCGAAGTCATCCGAGCGGTCAAAGAGCGGCTCGTGACGCTGAAACAAGAAGCGTTCTTGCCTGGCATGGACTACGAGCTGAGCTTCGACGTCAGTCGCTTTCTCGACGCTTCGGTCCACGAGGTCGTAAGAACCTGCATCGAGGCATTTCTGCTGGTGGGCCTGGTAGTCTTCTTGTTCCTGCAGGACTTGCGCTCGACCCTGATCCCCGTGCTGGCCGTACCGGTGTCGCTCGTCGGCACCTTCTTCTTCATCCAGTTCCTCGGCTTCTCGCTCAACTTGGTCACCCTATTCGCGCTCGTCTTGGCGATCGGCATCGTCGTCGACGACGCGATCGTGGTCGTCGAAGCGGTACACCACAAGATGTCGCACAGCGGGCTGGGTCCGCGAGAAGCGACCGAAGCGGCCATGCTCGAGATTCGCTCGGCCATCATCGCGATCACCCTGGTGATGACCGCCGTCTTCGTACCCATGGGCTTCATTACCGGCCCTGCGGGCGTGTTCTACCGGCAATTCTCGCTCACGATGGCGATCGCCATCGCTCTGTCAGGCGTGGTGGCGTTGACCCTCACGCCAGCGCTCTGCGCAGCGCTGCTGAAATCGCAGCACGGTTCGACGGCCGGTCGTTGGTTCTCGATTTTCAACGCCGCCTATTCGCTCTCCGAACGCACCTATGGCGCCGTCATCGACCGCACCGCCAAGCGACGACTGCTCACCGGTGTGGTGCTCGCCGCCTTTGCTGCCGGAACGGTACTACTAGCGACCAAGGTTCCGCCTGGTTTCATTCCAGAAGAGGACCAGGGCACCTTCTACGCTAGCGTGACAGCTCCTCCTGGCGCGACGCTCGAACGAACCAAAGAGGTCGTCAACGCCATTCAAGTGGCCGGGCAAGGCATCGAAGGGGTCGAGAGCATCGCGACCCTAGCCGGCACCAATGTCCTGTCGGACGGCACCGGCGCGACTTACGGCACTTGCCTCATCAACCTCCAGCCCTGGTCGGCGCGCAAGCACTCCGTGCAACACATCATGGCTGAGCTGGAGCACCGCATTTCCCACATCAAAGACGCGGAGATCGAGCTCTTTCCCCCTCCCTCGGTTCCCGGCTACGGCAACGCCAGCGGCTTCGAGCTGCGCTTGCTGGACAAAACCGGCCGTGGAGATTCTACAGAGATGGAGCGCGTTGTGGGCTCCTTCATCGCCGATTTGAAGGCAAGGCCGGAGATCGCAAGCGCCTTCACCATCTTCAACGCAAGCTTTCCTCAGTACACGGTCGCGCTCGACATGGATCGCGCCGCCCAGAAGGGCGTCACCGCCGAGAACGCGCTGGCGACGCTTCAAACCATGCTCGGCAGCGAGTACGCCTCGAATTTCATTCGCTTCGGCCAGATGTACAAGGTGATGGTCCAAGCGTCGCCCGAATACCGCGCCACGCCGGAGCAACTGCTCGACCTTCACGCCAAGAGCTCCGACGGCGCGATGGTGCCGCTCTCGGCGTTCATGACGATCGAGAAGACGGCCGGCGTCGATCAGATCACTCGCTACAACATGTATCCATCCGCGGAGCTCAACGGTGACGGCAAGCCCGGAGTCAGCAGTGGCGCCGTGCTCAGCGCAGTCCAAGAAACGGCACGCGAAAAGCTGCCACGCGGGTTTGGCATAGACTGGGCAGGGATCTCGCGAGACGAGCTCAGCGCTGGCAACCAGGGGCTGACGGTAGCCGGGATCTGTCTCGTATTCGTGTACCTGGTGCTGGCCGCGCAGTACGAGAGCTTCGTCCTACCGTTTGCCGTGGTTTTGTCGCTAGCGCCGGGCATTTTTGGCGCGTTTGCGCTGCTGAGCCTGACCGGACTCGAGAACAACGTCTACGCGCACATCGCGCTCGTGGTGCTGATTGGCCTGCTCGGGAAGAACGCGATCTTGATCGTCGAGTTTGCCGAGCTCAAGCGCGAGAGCGGCCGGCAAACGCTCGAAGCCGTGCTCGAGGCGGCACGGCAGCGGCTCCGCCCGATCTTGATGACGTCCTTCGCTTTCATCGCCGGTCTCATGCCGCTCGTGTTTGCTCAGGGCGCCGGCGCCATGGGTACGCGCACGATTGGCACGGCGACGGTGGGGGGCATGGTGTTCGGCACCGTTTGCGGGCTCATTCTAGTACCAGGTTTGTACGTGGCCTTTGGAGCACGTTCGGTGGCCATCTCGTCCGACGGTACGAGCGGAGCGCCACCAGCACCCCTTCAGCCGCCGTCGCCAGGCGGCGAAGCAGAGGTCTCGGAAGCCGCACGATGACTCCCAACGGCCTGCGGTTCCTGCCGATAGTTGGTGTCCTCGGCGCCTTGGCCTGCGCTTCGCACACCACGGACGTCACGTTGCCGGCAAAGCCAATGCCTCACACCTTTGCTAGCGGATCCATGGGCTCGAGCGCAGGCCTAATTGGTTGGCAGCAGTTCTTTCGGGACGAACAGCTTCATTCGTTGCTACGGGACGCGCTTGGGGCAAACCCGGATTTGAAGATTGCCCTGCAGCGCTTGGAGCAAGCTCGCGCGGGCGTTCGCGCTGCGACCGGTGCTCAGCTGCCACAAGTCTCGGGAGTCGTGGGGGCAGGCGTTCAAAAGGTGGGCCGGTTCACACCCGAGGGAGCCGGGAATGCCACGACCGAGATCACCCCGGGTCGCTCGGTGCCAACGCACATCGGCAACGTCATGGTTGGCCTGGAAGCGTCGTGGGAAGTGGATGCGTGGGGCAGATTGCGAAGCGCACGATCTGGCGCGCTGGCACGCTTTCTGGCCAGCGCTGAGGGCACTCGTCTCGTCGCGAGCAGCTTGGTGGCTGAGGTCGCGAGCGCGTACTTCGAGCTACTGGCGCTCGATCATACGACCGACGTTTTGAACCAGACCATCGTCCGACAGCAAGAAGCCCTCGACGTCGTGAAGCTCCAAATGCAGGCGGGGCGAGCGAACGAGCTGGCGGTGCAGCAGTTTGCGGCGCAGCTGGCAAACAGCAAAGCGCTGTCGGTCGAGACCGAGCTCACGCGGCGCGAAGCCGAAGCACGACTGAACCTACTTCGCGGCGCTTACGGCGGCCAGATTGTGCGGCCCAAGGATCGGCTGCTGACTCCGGTTGCGTCGACGTTCGCGGCCGGTGTTCCCTCGGACCTGCTCGAAAATCGCCCGGACATTCGCGCGGCCGAGGCAGAGGTGGAAGCCGCCCGGTGCGATCTGAAGGCCGCACGGGCGGCGTTCTATCCAAGGTTCACCCTCTCTGCCGGCGTGGGCTTCGAGGCCTTCAACCCTCGTTATCTGTTGACGACGCCAGAGTCGTTGATCTACTCGGCCGCTGCCGGCATCGTCGCGCCGCTCGTGAATCGAAGCGCAATCGAGGCGCAGTTCGACGCGGCCAAGGCCTCTCAAGTCGAGGCCATGTACAACTATCAGAAGGTCGTGTTGAACGCGCACGCAGAGGTAGTCAATGCTTTGGCGCGGCTCGAAGCAGGCGCGCGCATTACCGGGCTCCGACGCGAGCGCAAAGCGGCCGTGGCGCAAAGCGCGGCCATCGCCGACGCGCTCTACCGGGCCGGAAAGGCCAATTACTTCGAAGTGCTGTTGGCTCAGCAGAACGAGCTCTCCGCCGACCTGGAGCTCATCCAAGCCATGAAGCAGCAACAGCTGGCCATGGTCTACCTGTACAGGGCCCTGGGAGGCGGATGGCGATAGGGCTCGCGATCGCGGAGGCCCGAGGTTTCCTACGAGGTTGAAGCGGGTTGCTTCAATCCTCCCCGCACCCGACTAAATTTACCTCGGTGATCGACCACCAGTACGCCTTCGAGCCGGTCTGCGTGAGCTTGAGGGCGAGCAGCGCGACGCGAGGGAGTGGGATGGTGACGGGCTCGAAGGCGTCGAAGGATAGGCCATCGGTCACTGCAGCGATGCACGTCGAGATTACCGTCGACGCAAGTCTGAATCTCTTCGCACACTTGAGCGCGACCACTCTTACCGCTCGGCCCGCGTATTCCTCGCGCGCCAACCAAACCGGCGCGAACCCACCACGCCCAAGCTGGTTAACGAGCACGAACTGCCCCAAGCGACGCGAGCTTTCCGGCCCGCTCACGAGTCTCGCAATCGCTCCTGGCGTCGCGCCGCGACGAGTCGCTCGGCTCTGCGCTTTTCGGATTCGCCAGACATGGGCGGCATCTTAGGGGCCGCGAATGGTCAAGTCAGTCGATGATCGCGGTCGAGGCGCCCGGCTGGCGAGGCGCGACGAAGGCGCATACCTGCGGTATGTAACTGAGGAGCAACGAAGCCAGCGGGGATGGCATCGGCCGCGAGGGCGACTGACTTGGCCATTCGCGGGCCCTTAGCATCGGCGCCGGTCGAACGCTGTGGTAGGCGACGCGAATGGCGACCGTTACGACCTTGGCCCCCATCGCAGCGCAGCTCGCGCGCGCCGTCCCGCTGGACGTGCTGTTCCCGCCTGGCGCCATCGACGAAATCCTGCGCGAGCATCGCACGGGCGCGCCATCGGGCGAAGCGGACCTGCCGGCAGAAGTCAAACCGTTCTTCGGCCATTACTGCGTCGTCGTGCGCGCCGCCGCCCAGCTCCTCGGCGCCCCGGCGTTCGACAGCTTGGCTCGCTTTCACGAGGAGGTCGAAGAGGAGTACATGCCAGGCGGGCCGCCCCAAAGCCCCGTCTACGACTCCTTCTCGATGCAATTCGTCCTGGGCTCCGTGCCGCAAGGCATCGGCAACGAGACACCGTACTCCGTTCTCGCGCGTTTGCTGCAACGTGATCCATCACGCGCTCGCCTTCAGTCCATGGCCCAAAGCTTGGCCGACGCCAGGTTCGAGCTCTACCGCGTGAGGACCACCGGCGACCACCGCGCCGACATCGAGCCCGTGCGCGGCGGCGCCGCGCTCAGCGTACGACTCACGGGCCCGTTTCTACGCCCTGGGGACTTCGGCCTGATGCGCGTCCTTTCGTTCGGTGGCGAACATTTCATTGCGGACTCGCCCTATCTCCTCGAGGCGAGCGAGCAAGATTGGCTCGATCACCTTGCCCGCGTCGTCGCCCAGCAGCAGACTCCTGGCAGTACTTCTGCGCCGCTCAAGCCAAGCAAACTGAGCAGTAAGGAGCAGGCCAGAAGGCGCCAGAAGGAGAAGGCCAAGGCGGCTCGCAACGAGCCAGAAGCAGTCATCCAACGCTACCTGCAGCTCGGTCTGTCGGCTCGCCACTGGTTCGACTACGTCATGGACGCCTATGCCGGAGAACGGCGCGGCATCGTTTTCCTGGCTGGTGTCCCGGATCGACCGGAGCTTCTGCCCCATTCGGCGGAGTATCGGGCCGCCCCCGAGCCAGACCTGCCGCCCCAGCTGGCGTTCCGGCAAGAGCTGCTGCGCACCGCAATGAAGGAGGGCTTGTTCGACCTGGCCATGCGAGAGTTGCGGCGACTTGCCGATGGGGCCGCGGAGCGGTTGTCCCCGAACGAGCAAAGCCTGCTTGGGGCTTACGCATCCTTCGGCCTTCGTTCGAAGTACGGAACCACAGCGCTCGCGCGCTTCGAGCGCTCAACCGGCGCCGCGGCGCTGCATCCCGAAGCGCGCTCGTTCATCGAAGACCTCAAGAACGGATGGTTCAGCGTCTTTCGAGTCGATCGCATTCATCTGGACACCGGAATCGAGGCATTCGATCTCTTCCGCCGCCAAAAGCTGCGAATCAGCGAGCGTTCGGCGACACGCCAGCTGGCATTGGGTGACCTCATCTTGGGGTGGCTCTGCAGAGACCCCGCCGGCACCATCACCCTCGAAGGGGGACTTGCACACGTACCGGCTTTCCTGGCGCCGCACCTCATGTCACTCATCGAAGAGCTTCGAAGCGCTATGCCGCCGTTGGCAAACGAGCAAGCATGGAAGCAAAGCGCCGCCGAGCTGCCGCTACCGCTCATCGCCGGCATCCTCGAGCTCCGCGCGCACCCGCCGCTACCCGAGCTCGTGAACACCAGCGGTGACCCGCTCGAGCTGGTAACCGGTCACTACCGAATTCGGGATCGGGCACGGGTCGTGCGCATTCTAGACCGAGAGATCGAGAAAAGCGGCGACGGCAGCTACAGCTGGGTCGACGATCGAGGCACATCGCTCGCGCACATCGAGGTTAGCGGCGGGAGGCTCAGAGTTCGCGTCAATTCGCGCAATCGCTTGCAAGCCGCACAGCAACTCCTCGAGGCCTTGCTCGGTGAAACCATCGAGCGCAGCCTGGAAGCACACCAAGACGTCGAGCAAGCTGTACGTGCGCACCAAAGCCAGGTCCAGAAGACACGACCACATTCGCCGGTCGGGCTCCCGCCCGCGATCGCGGCTCAATTCCACGACGCCGTGCTGACGAAGCTCCGTTCGACACTGAACGAACCCATTCCCCAATTCAAAGGCAAGACCCTACGGCAGCTCGCCCGCACCGTGAAGGGCCGCCCCGACGCCGTCAGTTGGCTCAGGGAACAAGAGCGCATCCTCAAAAGCAATCCGCAGCTCGCCGGACTCGACCTGCGCCCCCTCTGGCAAGAGCTCGCTTTGCCCTTCCAGGGGCTCGAGACGGATCCGCCTCGGTAGCGACAAGCGCACCCCAGCGACTTGCGCCGTGTGGAGCCTCCGTTCGGGAGGAACTCAGCGCGAGCCACGTAGGTCTCGCGCGCCCTGACCGAAAATGCAGAAACGCCTCCGAGGGTTACCAGGGAGGGCGTTGTCCACGTTCGGCTGCGCGGGGGCGATTCAACCGATGTACCACGAGTTTCCCGCGGCATTTCGCGTAGTGCTTGCGGCATGATGGGTAGCTCGTCCGTGATAAACTTTCCCAATGGCGACCGACGTCGAAGCTTTGGAGGCGCGTAAGCTCAGGGCGGCCGCACGACGGGCGCACATGACCGTCGAAGTCGTTGCGTTGGGTGAGCGCGAACCCCCACCGTACGCGGACAGCACACCGGAAGAAAGGCTGGCCGCTGCCGTCCGACTCATCCAACATCAGCAAGCGCTTCGGGGAAGGGTCCCGACGGTTCCGCGCGAGGCATGGCCCGGCGAGACTTTCGTTACTGGTGAACCGGTTGGCTAAGCTTCCTCAAGACTTTACGGATCTCCTGGTCGAGCTCTGCGAAAGGAAAGCAGAGTTTCTGCTGGTGGGCGGCTGGGCCGTGATCCTCTACGGCCACGTCCGTGCCACAGATGGTATGGATATCTTTGTCCGACCACTCATCGCCAACAGGAAAGCGGCTGGACGGCTCAAAGACCTTGCAGATGTCGAAGAGCTCGAGCGCCTCCCCGAGCGCTGAGCCAAGCTGGCCGTGCTACCAGTGCGAGCACCTGGACCCGCTGCCTCGTGGCGCGCGGATGTCGTCGGAGATCGAGTGGACAAGTCCCGTCCGTGACTCAAACGGATCCAAGTTGACCGGTGCGGTGGCATCTAGACTGGAGGCGCAATCCCCTTCGCCGTAGCGCAACTAAAGAGAGGCCGCCGATTGGGCCGTCGCCCGCGTCGGACGTGAGCCCACCCACCCGAATGGCGTGCTTTCTGCTTTCCGAGAGACGGCGCTCCTACCCGCAAGAAATGCTAGGCTCCCAAGCGTGACGTCGGAAGAGCGAGCACGGCAAGAACGGGCAGCGAAACGCGCCAAGGTAATGGTGCTTCACAAAACTCAACTTGGCCGCGGTGAAATAGACTTCACCCCGGTCAGAGGAGCCGCCGCCATTTCCCTCGCAACGCGCCTCACCGCTGAGAGCTTCAGCCTTGCGCGGTCGGAGCCGACCGGCCATTCTCGCCAACACGTCGCGGTGCGCTTCGTTCCACGAACCCGCGCATGATCGAACTCTTCGACGACTTCCGCGACATCTTGATCGAGCTTCATAGAGCGGGTGCGCGCTTCGTCGTGTTGGGTGGCCACGCCGTCGCGTTCCACGGCCACCCGCGCGCTACCAAGGATCTCGACATCCTCGTCGAAGCAGAATCAAGCAACGCACAACGCGTGTACGCGGCGCTCGCAGCGTTCGGTGCGCCGCTCTCGTCATTCGAAGTGCGTGTCGAGGACTTTTCTTCGTACGACGGCGTTCTTCAAATCGGGGTCCCCCCGCGAAGAATCGACATCATCAATCGTGCCGACGGCATTACTTTGCTGAAGCCATCGCCGATGGTGAAAGCTTCGAGCTCGAGGGTCGCGCGATACCCGTGATCGGGCGCGGCGCGCTCATCAAGAATAAGCGCGCCGCCGCGCGACCCCAAGACATCGCCGACGTGAAGGCGCTGGGCGACGAGTAGCGCTGACGGGCCGGGGGCGCACAAACGAAAAACGCGGAGTCAGCTTTTTGTTGCGCGGGGGCGATACCCCGCGTGGGTTACGGGGATTTGCGTGGGGGTTGAAGTGCGGGTGGCGTGAGGCCGGAGCCCTGCTCCCCAACCCCGGCGGCCTCGGTTCATGCTCAGTGACTTAGACTGATTCCGATGTACAGCGGGGGCGACGGTGGGTTCGGATGCAGGCCGGGACGTCGTGAATGTTCGACGCCGTGCCCAGCAGGTGCGGTAGCTTTGCAGAGATGCGCGTTGTCACAGATGGGGCTCGGGCTCGTGCGGCATTCAAGGCCATGAAGCGGCAACTTGAGAGCGGCGGTGAGCGTGTCGTCGCGACGCTTGGGTATCCGGGCGGGAACCAGAAGGGACTTGCGCTCTACTGGCACGCGCGACATGCCCTGTGGTGCCACCTCAACGATGAGTTGGCGAAAAACAGATTCTGGATTTGCTTCGGCGCAGAGCGGCCGGATGGCAGAACATCGAACTCAATCACTGTCGAGCTTAACCCGCCGCGCGAAGGCGTGAATCGCCGAACAGCCGGCGTGTTTTTGGAAGACGGTTCGAGGGTCTTCGTCGCCCACAGCGGCAAGGTCGGCGGGGGTAAGAAGGGCATCGGCAAGGATTCGTTCATGAGGTGGTACGATGGCAAAACGGTTTCAGTCGTTTGGCCCGACGGCGAGGAGAACGATCTGGTCGTGATAGGGTGCGTTGAGAGCCCGGAGCTCCCCTCGCAGGTGGCGCGCTTCGTGCACAAGGTCCGCGAATTCAAGTCCGGTGGCGAGCCCACCGGAGGAAATCAATCCGACGCGGGGGATGGCGTCTTCTTCACACCCGAATTTCGTGGGCGTGTCCTTCGCGCCGCTGTTGGTGCCAGGGACGTCGAGTGCTCACACGGTCACGTCGTTGACGCACTCAAGTTGTTGTTCGACGAGGACTACCTCGTCGGCAACGACAAGCAGCGCGATCTTTATTGCGCGCTCGCAGGCGGGAAGCCGACTGCCCTGTTCGAGGTCAAGACGGACGCAAGCACGTCAGCCATCTACCAGGCTGTTGGGCAGCTCATGGTCCACGGTGCCAACGACGAGGTTTGCGTGGCCGTGCTGCCGGACGAGCCGATCGGCAGACTTTCCGAAGCCCTTCGGCGACTCGACATCGAGGTGCTCGTCTATCAATTGTCGGACGGCGAGGTGCGCTTCTTCGGCGCCGAAGAGCTCAGGCGCAGGCTCAGGCGCGCGGGTGCTCGATAGCCGCCACGCTGGCTTGTTGCCCCTCCTCGGTCGCGGTCGGTGCCCGTGTTCGAGCCCCGCGGTCCGTAGTCTTACGGCGACCTGAAGTCAGCCGCATGGGCACCGCCGCAGCCAGGGAGCATACCGTGGACCCTATCAAGGAGGCCGACCCACCGTTTGCGCCGTGTTCACCCATGAAGAATACTTATCTCAGCACCTGAGATTCGGATTCTTGCGTATTCCGCTGCATTCGATCAGCCGTTCCGGGCGCATCCGATCAGGATTCCGGGCATCCGATCAGGAATCGGAGCGAAGCGACGAGTACGGGGCTGGTCAGGCGGCGGGTTGGCGAGCTCGAAGCCCTCGCCACTGACCTGCGGGTTCACCGGCAGTCTTTCGCCCGCTTGAAACTCGATGACCAGGGGACGGGAGCCGTCGTAGCTTTTCAGAGCACCCCTTACCAAAAGCGGGCGAAGCGCACCTGAGTGGCCGCCACTTCATGACCGCATGCGACGGTAGCCAACGCCGCCGATACGAAAAGGCATGAATCGAAGTCGCAACCCAGACAACCTTTGGAACATTTTTTGATTCTGCCCTACCCAAGCAGATGCCCGATGCGGCTCCAGCGCACGCCTTCGTTCGGTCCGTGCGAAAACCAGACCTGACGCGCGATGCCCTTCACGTTGGCGAGCGGCACCGGACCGAAAGTGCGCGAATCGATGGCGTGGGCGAGCTGCTCGCCGAGCACGAACACGCAGCCAGACGGTACGAGATAAGTCGTCGCCGGATCCACCGACTTCGCCTCGCCGGAATCGGCGCGCGTGAGCTCAGCGCCGTTGACGCGTACTGTCGAGCCGGCGATCTGGATGCGGTCGCCAGGTAGACCGATGACCCGCTTGACGAACGTGAGTCGCGGATCGTTGGGGCTCGCGAAGACCACCACGGCGCCGCGCTCCAGCTTCGCGCCGCCGCTCTGGCCCACCGTTTTATCGGCAAAGATGCGATCGCCCGGTAAAATCGCTGGCATCATGCTCGCGCTCGGAACGACGAACGTCTCGAGCCAATGGTCGCGCGCGTGCGCCGAGGCCGGCTCGAGCACGAACGCGTAGCCAACCGCGACGTACAGGGCGTAGACGGTGGGGCGCTGAAACGAACGCAGCGCGACGTTGGGCGCCTGCTTCGCGCGCCGACAAGCGTGCCGCGCCGACCAGGCGTACGCCGCTATGGCGATGACCACGCCGAGCAACATCACGTAGCAAAGCCAGCTCGCAGGCGCCCACAGCGCGAGCCGCGCAAAGACCGGCACCGCCAGCCCAATGGCGAGCAAAAGCGACGCGCCGCTGACGAAATCCCCCAAGTAGACGTGCCCGAGCCCGGGCATGACCAGCGCCGCCGCAAGCGCCAACAGCGGCCTGCGGGGCGTCACGGCGCACCCCCGATCGACCCCACCGGAATGAGCACGCCGGCTACGAACCTTGCCACGTTCAAAAGCGCAATGAGCGCGGCCGCGGATGAAAGCAGCATGGCCGCCCAGCGCCGCTCGTACCAGCGACTCGGCGTGGCGCGCTCGACGGCGCCCCCCGCCGCGACCTCGCGCGCGATGCTCGCCATCACACGATCGGCGAAGCCTTCGGGCACGCCCGGCTCGAGCTCAGCGAGCGCCGCGTCGAGCGTCGCGCAATTGGCGGCGAGGGCGCCGCATTCCGGGCAGCCGAGCGCGTGGTCCCGCTCGCTATCATCGAGCGCTTCGCCACGAGCAAGCTTTTCCTGCGTCTCAGTGCACGTCGTGGTGACCTCTCCGTGGCGCCAAGCGCCGCTCTCAACTGCTCGCGCGCGCGATGCACGCGTGACTTCACCGTTCCGACCGCGCAACCTTCGATTGCTGCGACCTCCTTCAAACTGAGGTCGCGAATCTCCACGAGCACGAAGGTCGAGTGCAGCGCGGCGGGTAGCCCGTCCAGCGCCCGTCGCAAGCGTGCGACCGCGTTGGCGCGTTCGTGCAGCTCGGCCGGCCCGTCCCCTGCCGAGCGCGCGTCCGGCGCGCCATCCGCTTCAACCGCCTCACACTGATGCCGAGTCTGCGCCCTCTCCGTCGCCGCAACATTCCGCGCAATCGTAAACAACCAACTCGCCAGCGACCCCCGCGCCGCGTCAAAGCTAGCAAGCGCCCGAAACGCCCGCAGAAAAGTCTCCTGCGCCAAATCCTCGCGAGCCGCCGCCGCAAACCCAAACCGCGCCAAAAACCGAAACAGCGGCCGCTCGTATCGCAGAACGACCACGCGAAAGGCCTTCGCGTCGCCCTCCACGATAGTCCGCACCAGCGCCGCGTCATCCATAGCTCCCTGCTTACCGTCCAGCGCCGAAAAGGTTCCACGCCCTCCGTAAGTCCCCCCAAAATTGCCTTCCGACCAGCGGGCCGCGTTGGCCACGCCGGCCGCGCCAATATTGGCGGTGGTTGACCGACGCCCGGCGGACCTGCCGGCGGCACCAAACTCAACCAGCGCAGACTGGGCGAGCTCTGGTTCATCCTCGATCGCGCGGCAGCAACTTCAGCTTCGTCATCATCACCATCCACACCAAGCCCGAGGAGCTCGCTTCCGACTGGACAAGTACGAAGTCACCGTCGGCCGCTTCCGCAAGTTCGTAGAAGCCGTGGTGACTGGCTGGAAACCGGCGGCAGGCTCGGGCAAGCACACTAAGCACTGAACCTCCGATCGCGTGAACGACCGGAGGTTCAAATCGGGTTGCGGGGGGGGGCAACTACACGTGGACAACTGCCACTTCGGTGCCGATTGAGGTGCGGGTGGCGTAGGGCCACCGCCGAAACGGCCGCTGGCATGGCGCTGGCGGGCGGGATAGAATCGGGCGATGGCCGATGCGGCAAAGGTCCTCGAGGAAGCGCTGACGCTAACGCCCGATCAGCGCAAGCGCATCGCTCACGAGCTGATCGAGAGCCTCGACGGCGACGCTGGCGCCGAGCGCGAGCGCAAGGTCGAAGCCATCCGCGCGGCGCTGGCAGAAGGCGAGCAGAGCGGAATCGCTGAGGACTCGAGTCTTGAAGGCATCCTCGCCGAGTTCCGCTCCTCTCGTGCGCGCTGAGAATGCCTGGTTTCCGACTGCTACGCCGGGCGCGCGCCGACCTGCTCGACATTGCCGCGTTCACCGCAGACCGATGGGGCGAAGCCCAAGCCGAACGATACTTGACCGGGCTGTACTCCGGGTTTCAAACCATCGTTGATCGCCCCGACCTGCGGCGGCCCTTTCTGGAGATTCCGCCCTACTTACGGGCGCTCGTCGGCAAGCACGCCGTATTCTACAGACTGGCGACCGAGGGCGAGATTTTAATCGTTCGTGTCTTGCACGCGGCCATGCTGCCGGAGCTGCATCTGCGCGACGTCGACGAAACCTGAACGCCCACACCGAGCACACTTCACTCCGCTACCCGAGCCCCCGCCGATCCCAAACGCAAAAGGCGGAGTAGGCGTTTTAGCCAGCTGCCGTTGGGCTTCAACCGGCTACCAATTGTTCCACAGCTTGGTAATCGCATTCAGGAACGCTTCGCCATTGGCGACGGGCCAACAGGTCTCGGTGTTGTCCCGCAGTAGGTAGTAGTGCTCATTCGCACACACAAACTTGGTGCGATCCGCCTGAAGTATCCAATTGATGGCGGAGACAAAGGTCGTTTCGTAGTTCTTCCCGAACTTGTCGGCGGGAACATTGTAGAGCAATCCTTCGACGTAATACGACGGAGCGATTCCGGCAGTGAGGTAGCCGTCCCTGACAAGTCGACTGCGCATGTTCTTGAGGATCCGCACCATCGGCTTGAAGTAGCTCGCTGTTCCCTGATGCTTCGTCGTGCAATTTTGGGAGTGCTGGCGCGGATAGTTGGCGACTTGGACGCCCGTGCTGTTCCAGAAGCAGATGCCTTCCGTGTAGTCGCTGGAGGAACCGGTGTAGTGCTTGTAGTACCTGAAGCCCGCGCAGACCAACACGTCGGAGTCACGCCGATTGCCGTCACCTTTCACTTTAACGGCCTTTTTCGTGGCATCCACGTTGGACTTGCCGAAGCGCTTTTCAAGTTGCGCAACGACCTGGCTTTTGAAAGCTGCGTACGACGTAGAGCCGGGCGACGAGTTCTTATTGAAGCGCGCTTGGTCTTCGGCGGAGAGCGAACTGATATCGTAATAAAATACTGAGTCGAGTCGCATCACGATATCCACATCGCTTTCGGCGTAGATATTCGTGTCGTTGCCATACGACCCCTGCAGAAATATCGAGTACGATTCACCGGAGTAGCCTGCGCTACTGTCCTCGAGCGAGAGTTTCACCGTCGCGTAGGTGTTCTTCGATTGCGTCACCGACCCCTGGTGCGACCAGGTCTCCAGCTGACTTTCCGGTATCGTCATGTAACTTCCCCCGTCGCCGCCGACAGCCCCATGAGCTGCCGCAGAGCCGCCTCGTGCGCAGCGAACGACTCGCCACCCCTCTGGTAGAGCCCGTCCAACTTGACGAGGTTGTGCTCCATCAGATCGGTCGCCATTTCCGGACTTGCGAACGTATCGTTGATGCGCACAGTCGGAACGCTCCTGAACAGGATGTCGCGGAGCTGATCCATCGAGAGCGTGTTTACGTTCAGCGTCTTCTGCAGCAGCTGCAACGGCATGAATCTTCGCGCGAGCCAGCTATACCAGCGCTTCGGCTCCGGGTAGATGCCGACGCCGAGACTCACGACCCGTACGTTGGACGGCTCGTGCTTGAGCGTCTGCAGCGCATCGGCGAGCGCGTAGAGCGTCGGGTTGTTTGCGCAGTAACCACCATCGAACAGTTCGACGTGGTCTCCCTTGCTCGTCGTGAGCGTCGTTCGTTTGAAAAACGGATAGGCCGAGCAAGAGGCGCGGATCGCCTCGGCCATCGTGCATCCGAAGCCGGGCTCGAACGTGCTTTGGCGACCGTGCGCCTGTTTGGCGCTGCCCTTGAAGATCATCGGCTTCTCGTGCTTCCAGTGGGTCGCGACAATGCCGACGCCTGTCTTTACATCCTCGAATGTCTGGGTCCCAAACACGTTGTCGGCAAGTTGCGCCAATGCCGCAGAGCGGCCGGGCGCCGTCCACCGACGCATGATGGAGGGTACGTGCTCCTTGTACAGCGCGTGGATGTCATCTACCGAGTTGCCCAGCGCGAGCAGAGCGGCGATGATAGCTCCGGTGCTCGTACCGAAGATGAGGTCGAAGCTCTCGCATAGCGGTCTCCCGAGCATCGCTTCGAGTTCCTTCAGCACGCCGATCGTGTAGAAGCCCTTGGCACCGCCGCCGTCGAGTGCCAGAACACGGCAAGGCGAATCCCCACGTTCCGACGATGCCTGAACCTCTGGTTGGGTCTTCGTCATGACGCCTCCGCTGCAGTTTGGGCTTCGTCAGATCTGGTCATTTCAGGCCACCCTCGAGTATTTGTCATAGACGTGCTGGAACACCGCGCCGGCCTTCACCTTGAACACGTCGGGCGAGTAGGCGCGGGGGAGGCCGTCGTCGAGTTCGGCTTCGATGGTGTCGCGGACGCGGGCGCGGGCTTGGGCAGTTTTTTGCCAGTCTAGGGTGAGGACGCCGCTGAGTTTGGCCAGGAGTTGGCGGGCGACCTTTTTTACTTCGTTGCGCTCGTCGGTAGAGAGGTCGGGGCCGGGGCGCGTGAGGAGATCGAAGACGACGAGTTCTTCTTCGGTGAGCTGCTCGCGGACGTGGCGGGCTTGTTCGTCGGTGAGGCTGCTGGTGAGTTTTAGTAGCTCGAGGAAGAGTTGTTCGATTTGGGTCGCGCCGGAGTTGTAGTCTTCGATCAGGGTTTCGAATTTTTGGCGGAAGTCGGCGCGGGTTTCGTTGATTTCGATCAGGCGGTCGAGCTGGGCGCGGATGGCGGCTTTGAGGCGTTCGAGGTCGAGGTTCTTGGCTTGGGAGCGCTTGAACTTGGCCTCGAGGGCCTTGAAGTCGATGCGCGAGAGGTCGATTTGCGGTGAGCCTTGGGTCATCACCACGCCCTCGATCGAGTTGTCGAGGACTTGGCCGATGCGGCGCAACACATCAGTGATGTCGGCTTTCTCGGGGCTGATGGTTTCGCGGATTTTCTCGGCCAGCGCGCTGACTGTCGCCATGCGGGCGGCGAATTCGGAGGCGCGTTTGTGGGGCTTGATCGCGGTGTAGATGCGCTCGGCGAGCTTGGCCTGGGCCAGGTAGGCCTTTCTGCGCTCATCGGGAGCGAGGAGCGCGTTGGCGGCTTCGGCGACTAGCGTGAGCCTCGACAGGGCGGTCTTGGCGGCCTCGAGGCGTTGCAGCTCCACGCCGGCGGCCGAACAGAATTCATTCAAGGTGGCGAGGGCCGATTGAAGCTCGTCGACGAGGGTGTCCTTGTCGCGCACGGGCGTGCGGGCGGTGCCTGCGGCACCGTACAGCGCGAGCGCCTTTTCGAGTGACTCGAAGACGTTGGCGTAGTCGACGATGACGCCGCTGTGTTTGCCGGGGTAGACGCGGTTGGCACGCGCGATGGTTTGCATCAGCGTGTGGTTGCGCATGGGCTTGTCGAGGTAAACGGTGGAGCAGCTGGGGGCGTCGAAGCCGGTCAGCCACATGGCGCAGACGAAGACGAGCGAGAGCGGATCATTCGGGTCTTTGAACTTTTCATCGAGGCCCGGCACTGACTCGACCATGCGCTTGCGGTGCGGCACGATGTCGAGGCCGAGCTTGGCCATCTCCTCGATTTCGTTTTGGCCGGCGGAGACGATCACGGCCATGTCCACGGCTTCGAGCCTGCGCAGCCGTTCCGGCAAGTCCGAGAGCTCGTTTTCGGCCTGGCTGCGCGCCTGGACCAGCGCTCGCACGCGCTCGGTTTCGGCTGTCCATTCCCGGCGCACCTTCTCGTAGGTCCTGAGCGCGGTGGCCTTGTCGATCGAGACGACCATGGCCTTGCCTTGGAAGCCGCGCCCCAAGAAGTGCTCGACGATGTCTTTGGCGATCGTGTCGAGTCGGTCGTCGCGCGTCAGGAGGTGGTAGCGCTGGCCCAGCAGTTTTTCGAGCCGAGCCTCGCTCTGCTCGTCCAGGTTGGCGTCGTCGATGACGTCGTACAGGTCGTCGTTGAGCGAAGGATTGGTGAGCCGCAGCTCGGGAGTGCGGTTTTCGTAGAAGAGCGGCACGGTCGCGCCGTCTTCGATCGATTGCTGAAAGTCGTAGATGCTGACGTAGTCGCCGAAGATCTCGCGGGTGCGCTCTTCGCCCGCGATTAGCGGCGTGCCGGTGAAGGCGACGAACAGCGCGTTGGGCAGGGCCGCGCGTATGTTCATGGCCAGGGTGTCGTATTGCGAGCGATGCGCTTCGTCGGCGATCACGATCACGTCGCGGCGCGCGTTCAGTACCTCGCTGTTTTGAAACTTGTGGATCAGCGTGAAGATGTAGCGATGATTCTCGCCTAAGAGCTGCCGCAGGTGCGCGCCGCTCGCGGCTCGGACCTTCTTCGCATCCTCGACTGCGCCGCAGGCCGCGAAAGTCTGGGCGATCTGGTCGTCCAGCTCGATGCGGTCGGTGATGATGACGAAGGTCCAGTTGCCCGGCACCGTGCGCAAGATTTTCTGCGCGTAGAACACCATCGAAAAGCTCTTGCCCGAGCCCTGGGTTTGCCAGAACACGCCGGCACGACCGTGCCCTGCGTCTCGGGCGGCAAGCGTGGCGGCAATGGCTTGATTCACGCCTAGAAACTGATGGTTCTGACCCAAGACCTTGGTCAGGCCGCTCTTGTGCTCGGAGAACAGCGAGAAGTTGCGCACCAAGTCGAGCAAGCGCGTCCGGTCGCAAGTGCCGCGCAACAGCACCTCGAGCGACACCCGCCGCTCCTCGCTCTCGCTCTCGATGCGCTTCCAATCGAAGAACCGGCTCCAGTCGGCCGTCAGGGAGCCCACTTTGGCCTGAGTGCCATTGCTGGAGATGAGAAGCGCATTGAACGCGAACAGCTGCGGCACGCCGTTCTGCGCATGCTTGTAGCTGGTTAGGTTTTCATCGAAGCCTTGTCGCGCCGGCACACCCGGCCGCTTCAGCTCGATAACGACCAGCGGCAAGCCGTTGACGAACAGCACCACGTCCGGAATGCACGTGTATAGCGGTCCCTTCAGGGAGAGCTGCTGCACCGCCAAAAAGTCGTTCTCGGTCGGCGCCTCCCAGTCGATCACGCGCAGCGTGCGGGGTTCGTCCTTTCCGCTCTCATCATCCTTCGTGACGACCTTGACGCCCTCCGTCAGCAGCCGGTGCACCGCGCGATTCGCTGCCGGCGCCCCCATGGCATTACGGTCCCGTACCAACTCGTCAACCGCTAGAACGAGCGCCGCCGCCGGGACGTCGGGGTTCAGCTTGCCGAGCGCACCGCTAAGCCGGGAAACGAGCGCAACTTCACGCGCCGACTGCCGACCGAACGTGCCACCAGCTCCGAACGTTTCCTTGCTCGCCGACAGGGAAGCCCATTTGAGCGAGCCGAGGATCTCGACTGTCGCTTGCTCGACGAGGGCTTCTTCGCTGTAGGCGTTGGCGGTCACGCGGCGTCCTCAACTGAGAGTTGTCCGGAGAGCAGGCGGGGGAGGAGGAGGTCGCGGGTCCGGCGGAGGTTGATGATGAGTTTGCTCAAGCGCGTTTGGTCATCGACGATTGGCAGAACTGCGTCGTCAAACTGTGCGACGAGCGGCATCGGCGGCAGGATGATCGGAAACTCAGGAAGCTTCGAGAGCGGAACTCGGTCCACGGTAGCGCCCGAAAGAGTGTTCTTCGACACAACTTCGTGCCATGCATCACTGAGCAGCGTGAAGAACAGGAAGCGTCCACATTTCTTCGATGGATCAACGCGAATCAAGGCTAGGCGCCGACCGAGACAACCCCGGAAGTCATCTGGAATGAGCGCGTATCGGTGGAGCGTGGCCTCGTAGGTAAAGACGATATCCCCCGCCTGCGGTGTTACCCGCTTGGTCCATCTGTCAAAGTCCGCTTCCGCAATGTGACGAACGGATGAGAGATCGAGGCGGCCGCTTTCTGTCATGTTCCCTATGCCAAGGAACACCGGGCCTTCGTTGGCGGGCGCGGGCGTCGCGTGCGGCCCGTCGAACAGTCCTGCGTAGATCTCCTTGATCGGGCCACGCTTCCACCCTTTCGGAATCCGCCCCAGTGCCGAATCGACGAGCGGCGTCTTCTCGTGGCCGGGGTAGCGGAACAGCACGAACCACTCGCGGTAAAGCGCGCGCGCCATCTCGTCGAGCACGCGAATGCGCCGCTCGCAGTTCTCGATCAGGTCGTCGTAGGCCGACAGAATCCCCGCAATGCGGCGTTGCTGGGCCACGGGCGGAAGCAAGAAACGATGAGCGAGAATTTGTGTACCGCTTATGTGCGGTACGTTCACGCCCGTGACGATTGGCCTAATGTAGTTCTCGAAGTCAGGACTCCCGATGACGAATCGCAGAAATCCTTGCTCAAGGTTCTCGGCCTTGCTCCGAAGCCTGGCGCATCGCTGAACAAGCAGAGCTTTCGGGTCGTTGTCACGAATGAAGGCCCACTTCAGGCCGGCTGGCACCCACGGGCGGTCCATGGCCACAACCACATCGCCGGAACGCAGTTGAACCCTCTCATATTCGGCCCATTCGTTCTCTGGCCAGAACTTCGAGATTGACCAGAGAATGCGCCCTTGCGAAACGTTCTCGCCTTTGACTAGCGCAACGCCGTCCCTAGGGCTCTCGGAAAAATGCTCGCTCTTAAAAGCGAATCCAGAGGTGAGGTCGACGCAATCGGCGAGGGAGCACGATGACCAGCCAGCTAAGGTGTTTGCAGCAACTGCCGGCTGAGAGGCGCTCCTGCCCGCTCGCACAGCCCCGCCCGCAGCGATCAAGTGCTCTCCAGGATGGAGGCCGAATTGTTCACGATCGTCTTCTCGAGCTTCCGTGCCTCCGACGTCAGTTTTTCGAATTCTTCATTCAACGCCTCGAACTGCGCCCTGAAGTCTTCGTCACTCACGTCCTCGCCCGGTGCGACGCCGACGTAGCGACCTGGGTTGAGGCTCCAGCCTTGGGCCTCGATCTCTTTCAGGCTCGCGACCTTGCACAAGCCGAGCACGTCAGCGTATTTCGGCTTCTTGCCGAAGACTTCGCGCAGCTTGGCGCTGGCTTCGTCGCCGCCGTAGCTCAGGTCCAAGTCTTCGCCGCGGTAGAGGCGGACGACGTTGGCGAGGAAGCCGATCTGGCCTTCGGTCCAGTCACGGTGTGCACGATCGATCTGTCGGTAGACGTGCCGCACGTCGAGGAACAGCACCTTGTCGCGGCGATCTTTGGGCTTGCCGCGGTCGAGGAACCACAGCGTGCAGGGTAGCGTGACGGTGTAAAACATGTTTGAGCCGACCGACACCACTACGTCGACGGCGTGGGCCTCGATCAGTTGCTTGCGCAACTCAAGCTCGGACGAGCGCGCGTCGGAGGCCGAGTTGGCCATGACGAAGCCGGCGCGACCTTTGGCGCTGAGCGCGGAGTAAAAGAGCTGGATCCAGAGGTAGTTGCCCGAACGGGTAGCGGCGGCCGGGGCCGACTGAATCCTTGAGGCGCTCTTTGTCGACCTTGTCGACGTTGAACGGCGGATTGGCGAGCACGAAGTCGAAGCGTCCGACCAGGTTGTGCGGGTCGTCGTAGTAGCTGTTGATGTCGCCGCCGTGGCGAATGTCCCCCTCAAGGCCGTGGACCGCGAGGTTGAGGCGACAGAGCTGGCCAGTCTCGTCGGTCTTTTCGACACCGTGGATCGAGATGCCGCTGCCGCCGCTTTTGTGGTGCTCGGCGACGAAGCGCGCGCTCTGCACGAACATGCCGCCCGAGCCGCACGCCGGGTCGAGCACGCGGCCCTGAAACGGTTCGAGGATTTCGACCATCAGCCGGACGATCGGGCGCGGGGTGTAGAACTCGCCGCCGCCCTGGCCCTCGGTCATGGCGAACTCGCCCAGGAAGTACTCGTAGATCTTCCCGAACGAGTCCCCTTCGAGATCCATGGGGATGAGCGAGAAGGTTTTCAGCAGCTCCTTGAGCAGGCGCGCGTTGAACTGTTGGTACGTTTTGGGCAGCACGCCCGCCAGCTGCGGGTTCTCGCGCTCGATGGCGCGCATGGCGTCGTCCACGGCTTGGCCGAGCGTCTTCTTGTTCTTGCCGCCCTCCGGGTACTCGAGCAGCTCCGCAAAGCGTGCCTCGGGCGGCAGAAACAGCACGCCAGCCGCGTGGTAGCTGCCCGCGTCGTCCACACGCGAGCCGCGCCGACCCGTGGCGGCCTTTTCGAGCGTCGCGCGACAAGCCGCAAAGCGCGCGTCCGCGAAGCGCAAGAAGATGAGGCCCAGCACGGGCTGGCTGTACTGCCCCGCCTTCAACCCACTGTTGGCGCGTAGCTCATCGGCGGCGTCCCACAGCCGTTTCTCCAGGCCCGCAGTGGCGGTGTCCTTCGAGGCGGGCGCAATCCATTGCATAAGGGTCAGGAGGCTACGAAGCCTTGCTCTACTGATCAAGGTTGATTACCGTTGGTCCCGTGCCGAGCAGGAAGCCGTTGCCCAAGGGGGGCCCGGATGTCTTGAGCATCAAGCAGACCGCCGCGTTGCTCGGCGTTTCCGAGGTCACGCTGCGCCGCTGGGACAAGCCGGAAAGTTCTCGCCGCATCGCCACCCAATTAACGGCTACCGCTGCTACCAACCGCGAACTCGGCGCCGAGCTGGTTCCGGTTGGATGCACTCGAGCATCCGCGAAATGCTGCGCAATCCAAAATATGTTGGACAATTCGCGTTCGGCCGGCGGAAGTGGCAGCGGCACCCGACAACCCGCAAGCGCGTTGCGCGCGTTAACGACGAAGCCGACGTGCTGCGCGACGAGCGCCCCGAGCTGGCAGAGCGCTTCGTCACCTCTTTCCAAGAACGCGTCGCCGAGCGCCAACGCGAGAGTACCCAAAGGGCCACTCGTACGCGGCCATCGCCCACCGCCCGCGGCTCCTTGCTTCTACTGACTACGTGTGGTGAGCCGCCAGTCTTCGCAACGAGCCGCCGTAAGACGCGCTACCCACGCGTCATCCCCCAAAGTATCGCCACAATCCGCTTCACCAGCCGCAGCGCGACTGCCGCGTCACGCACCGACACGATGCGCCACGCAATCGCTTGCCTCAACGCATGCTGCGTCTCACCAGCGCTGCCTGCCGCCGTAAACAGCCGCGCTTTGCGATTGCCCGGATCCGAGAATTTCGCTTCGGCCAGGTTGAGCCCAATGCTGCTCGCCGCGCGCCTCAATTGATCCTCGAGGCCTTTGTCCTTTTGCTTGATGCGCGGCATCAGCGGAACGAGTGCTTCGATCAACTCAAGGCTCAGCTCTTCGACTTGAAATGCCATCGTGAATCTCCTCGCGCTTCGGTCTCGCTGGCTTGCGAGCCCTAACCAGCCCCCACCAGCAGCGCGCGGAAGCCGCGGTCGAGGCTGCGAGCGAAGCGAGCACCGGCGAAGCCGGCTCGGCCTCGACGGCGGCGAGCACGCTGGTAAACTCAACCCCGCCCGAGCAAGCCAATCCGCTCGGCGCTGTTCACCCGTTCGTCGTCGTCGAGCTCCGCGCTCGATCGGGCGAAGCCACAACGCCGCAGGCGTCCACCCATCCGCGCCAAAGGCGCGTCCTCGCCCAAAGGGCGACCCGCGCGAAGCGCGTCCACCCATCCGCGCCGAAGGCGCGTCCACGCCCGAAGGGCGCTCCCGCTGAAGGCGTCCACCCATCCGCGCCGAAGGCGCGTCCACGCCCGAAGGGCGCCCCGCGCGAAGCGCGTCCACGCCCGAAGGGCGCTCCCGCCGAAGGCGGTCCACCCTCCCGCTCGACCGCAGGTCGGCGTTCACACCCTCTCCGCCTTGGCCGGCCAATGCGACCTGTCACCGCAACGTGAGCTTCTGCAATTCAAGCTGCACCGCGGCAGCCCCCATGAACGCAAAAAGCCCCGAAGTTTCCTTCGGGGCTTTCTCGGTTGCGCGGGGAGGATTTGAACCTCCGACCTTCGGGTTATGAGCCCGACGAGCTACCAGGCTGCTCCACCGCGCGTCAGTTGGAGGCGGGAACATAGTCACAGAGGTGGCAGAGTCAAGCAGATATGGACGAATGGTTTGTTCTCGCCGCGGCGGCTCGAAAACCGCTTCGCTGGCGCTGGTCGGGGGGCCGTACGGACGGCGTGGGCGTCGCGGCGAGGGCGCTTGGTGTCAACGGCGTTGGCGGAGGCGACGAGGAAACGGCTGACGGTGGGCCTGGCGGAGCTTGGTGCGCTGCGTGCTAGGTATGGCGCATGGGCTGGTTTCAGGGCGCTGGTGCCCATCGCATGAAGTGGCTGGTGCTCGCGGCGGGGCTGCTGACCACGAGCTGCGCGGGGGTGATTGGCGCGGGCGCGGCGGTGGTGGTGATTGGCGCGGGGGTGTTGACGTTCACCTGCTACGACCGCGTGGCCGTGACCGTGACCGATCGCGTGACGGGTACGAAGTTGTGTGATGCGAAGGTGACGTTCATCAAGGGCAAGTCCGAGACGGTGGCCACGTCTTGTTATCAGGCGGCGCTCTCTTCGGGCTCGTACACGCTGAGGGTCGAGCGACCCGGGCTGGAGACGTTCGAAGAGCCGGTCGACGTGAGCGAGAGCGGGCAGTGTGGGCAGACCATCCAGACCATGTACGTCGCGCTCGACCGCAGAGGCGGCACGCAGCTGCCCGATCAGGGCCCGCCGCCGGCCGCCCCCGTGACGGTGCTGCCGCCCGGTGCGCCGCCGTCGCCGTCGCCGCCGCCTGCAGCAACTCCACCTGCAACCACGCCACCTGCAGCCCCGGGCCAGCCTGCCGCCCCGCCGAGCGCGCCCGCGCCCGCCGCCACCGTACCGCCGCCGGCTGCGCCGCCATCAGCTGCCCCGCCATCAGCCGCGCCGCCGCCAGCCGCGCCGGCGCCGGCCAAGGCTCCCCCTGCGCCTGCAGGCGGCTCCGCTCCGCCAGCCCCAAGCGCCAAGCCGGGGGCAAGCGCGTTCCCCGACGCGCCATAAATGGCCTTGTGGCCATTGCTTCGAGAATCCGTGATGGGCGAAGAGTGATGGCGCCACTCAACCAAGGTGAAGGTCGGTTGGCGGCGGAAGCTCTGGCTCGGTGCAGCGGTGCTCTGGTCACCGCTATGCGGCTGCGGCCACACCACCGGTTCGTCGCCGGGCGCGGCGGGCGCGGGTAGCGGCAGCTCGGCGGAGGCGGGTGGTGGCGGGGCCATGAGTGGCGGAGCCGTCGGCGGGAGTCTGGTTGCTGTCGAGGGTGGAGCCACGCAAGGCGGCAATGCGTCCGGTGGCGCTTCGCAGGGTGGCGCTTCGAACGGTGGCGCTTCGAACGGTGGCGCTTCGAGCGAGAAGCCGCCGGTGCCGCCGGAGGTCTCGGCAACCTGGACCTGGAGTGAGTGCGGCCGCATTGAGGGGAGCTCTTACGTGCAGGCCGACGTTTATTTGCGCTCGATCGCAAGCCTAGGCATCAGCGGCGATGGCCGGCTTTTGGTGAGCAACACCGGCATCGCCACCGCGTGGCAGGTCGCGGACACGTTTTCCGAGTCGCGCGTGCTGTGGGCCCGAGGGCGTGAAGGCGCGTTCAACACCGACGTCAGCGCGGACGGCCGCTGGGTTACCACATCGGGCGACACCCGAAACCTGTTCGACGCCCGCGATGGCACGCTCTTGAACCTGCCCAGCTCGGACGAAAACCTCCCCATCGCGTCCTGCTTTTGGAGCGATTTTCGCTTTTCGCCCGACAGCCGCTACGTGGCAGGTAAGCGCTACGGCACCGTGGTCGACGTGTTCGACGTGACGACTCTCGAGCGGATCGCCGAGCTCGAGACCAAGGGCTGCGGGCAAGGTCTGGTGTTCGGCCGCGAGCGCCTCTTTACGCCGGAAGGCTCGTTCGAAATTTCGGATTGGGCCGCGAGCGGTCTGCTTTCGCCGTCACCAGCGACCGCGGGGCTCGACCCCGAGTGCGCCGTTTACCTGGTTCCCTCGTCCACCCTGCGGACGTCGTGCTGCGGGGGCGAATGCCAAACGCGCGTGGGCGAGCTGCTCATTACCGGCGGCCAGCACGCCAGCCTGTCGAGAGAAGAGCATTGGCTCGTGTCGGGGCGCACCCTCGCTCACTTGCCGTCGATGACGACGCAGACCTTGCCGGTGCCGGTCACCGAGTCGATCTTCGCCCCGAACGGCGACATCATCACCGGCGACGAAAACGGCAACTTGGTGCGCTTCTGCCGGCAAGAGTAAGGCGCCTGGCGCCTACCAGAGTGAGGCGCCTGGCGCCTACCAGAACGTCTTCAGCAGCTGCGGCTCGGGGATCTGCGGGCGAATTTTGGCGTGCAACGCGGGCAGCTCGGACCAGTGCAGGCCGGGCTTCATGTGGTGGGCGGTGTGCAGGCCCAGGTTGCACGTCACCAGGTTGAACAGCGGGTGCTCGCGGTTCACGCTGGCCTCGACGTGCTCGGAGGCAAGGTGGCCGGCGTGGTGCTCGTAGGTAGCCCAGCAGGTGTGCATCAGCGCGAGCACGCTGGGGATCAGGAAGACGAGCAGGTAGTTGAGCGGGTTGAGGTAGAGCCCGAGCGCGATGAAGGCGTAGCAGGGGATCTTCATCAGCAGGTAGCGGCGGAACACCTGCGGGTGCTTGCGACCGATGCGGTACACGTCCACCTGGTGGTGCAAGAAGGTGTGCAGCGTGTACTCGATGCGCCCCATCTGGCTGCCGTCTTTGCGCGTCCAGTGCGACTCGTCCGGCTCGGCGCACGGCGGCTGGTTCAGGTAGTTGAGGTGGTGGCCCAGGTTGTGGTGCAAGACCCACGTGTAAGGGCCCACGCCCGTCTGCACCGCGAGCAGCACGTCGTACACGCGGTTCAACGCCGGTGAGTTGAAGGCGTTGACGTGCTGGTGGTGGTGGTTGAACGCGGCCACCGCCGTGCTGACGGCGAAGATGGGCAAGAGCGCGAGCAGCGCGAAGGCGGGCGAAGCAAACCAAAACACCGCCACGTGCGCGAGGAAGGAGCCCGTCACGATCGTTACGGGCCACCAGTCGGCGGTGTAACGAAGTAAGCGGCCACGGGTCGTCGGGGCGTCACTCAGGGTGGCCGTAAGCATCGAGTTGTTGGCACTCGCCATAGCAAGGGTCGTTCGGAAGTGCGACCACTTCTTGGGGTTGCTTTAGGGCTGCTCTGTCACGGCCGTGTCACGCCGCTTGCTCGCCCGCGACCGGCCGTACTATTGCGGGGGCCGTGAACTTCGCGCAGTTGGCGTTTGCGGGCATGCTGGGCCGCCGGCTAACCAGCTATAGCGGCCACTTTCACGTCGGTTGTCGCCGAAATGTGCGGCTTCGCCGCGATAGCGCCGGGGTCGCCTACGTGGACGCACGAGACGAGGCCGACGCCTGGTTCGGGCTTGGTTTCTGTCACGGTCAAGATCGGGCCGGGCAGCTGGAGGTGACCTACCGGCTGACTCGGGGGCTGCTGGCGGAGGTGCTGGGTCACGCGGGCCTGCCGATCGATCGCGCGGTGCGGCTGATCGGCGTGCACCGGGCGGCCAAAGAGCAGATGGCGACGCTAGACGCCGACACCCGCGACCAACTGGCGGCCTACACCGCGGGCATCAACGCCGCGCTCGAGTGCCGGGGCCTGCCGCGCAGTCACGAGCACGCGCTGCTGCGTTGCCGGCCCAGCCGCTGGGAACCGGTCGACGTCGTGGCGTTCGGCCTGCTCATGTGCTGCTTCTTGCCGTCGAACTGGGACGTCGAGCTCTCGCGCTTGATCATTTTGACGCGCGACGGGGCCGAAGCCGTACAAGCCGTCGACCCGACGTGGCGCAGCGATTTGCCGCTCACTCATCCGCCCGGCGCGCCCGCCGGCGCCGCCAGCGAGCTGTTCGTGACGCGCGATTTGGAAGCGCTGCGTCAATTCTTGGGTGACTCGGGCGGCTCCAACGCGTGGGCCGTGCAGGCGCACAAATCAGCCACGGGTCGGCCGCTCCTGGCCAACGATCCGCATTTGCCGGCTGCTTTGCCCAACTTGGGCTACTTGGCGCGCGTGAAATGTCCGGCCTTCACGGCGGCCGGCATCAGCATCGCGGGCATTCCGGCGTTCATCACCGGGCACAACGGCCACGCGGCGTGGGGCTCGACCAGCGCTCAGGTCGACAACGCCGACTTGTTCTTGGAAGAGCTGAGCGAAGACGGGCGGCGCGTGCGCCAGGGCGACACCTGGACGGCGTGCCACGAGCACGTCGAGCACATTCCCGTGAAGGGCGCGGAGCCGGAGCTGCTGCGGGTGATCCGCACGCCGCGCGGCACGGTGGTGGCGCGGGTGGGCAACGACGCCGCCAGCATCTTCGACCCGGTGCCGGCCGCGGGCCGCGCCAACGCGCTTTCGCTAGCGGCCACGTGGCTCGAGCGGCGCCCGACGCGCTCGCTCTTGGGCTTTCACCACGTGAAGAGCTTCGACCAATTTCGCGAGGTGTGCTCGAAGTCGGCCGGCGCCTGCTACAGCTTGATTTACGCCGATAGCCAGACGGTGGGCTGGGTTTTGGCGGCCGAGGTGCCGAAGCGCAAGTCGGGCTACGGGTCGTTGCCGCTGGCGGGCTGGCTGGACAACGTGGGTTGGGAGGGCATCGTGCCGAGCGATCAGCTGCCCTGGAGCCGCAACCCCGGCGAAGGCTTCGTGTGCTGCGCGAACAACAAGCCCGTCGCCGACGACGCGAGCAGCGCGTTCTTGGGGCACGATTTCTTGGACGGCTTTCGTCAACGCCGCATCGCCGAGCAGCTAAAATCGCGCAACGACTGGACCGTGGAGCGCATGGCCGAGCTGCAGATGGACGTACAGAGCCTGCCGTTCGCCGACGTGCGCGACCTGGTGCTCGCGTTGCCGGCCAAAACCGCGGACGCAACGCGCGCCCTCGAGCTGCTGCGCGGCTGGGATGGGCGGCTGACGAGCGACTCGATCGGCGCCAGCGTGTACGAGCTGTTCGTGGCCGCGGTAAACCGTAAGGTTTGCCAAACCAAAGCGCCGAACAGCTACCTGTACGCCTCCGGCAAGGGCGTGATGAAGCTGATCCCGGGCACTTGCTTGAACGCGCGCCGCTCGAGCTTCGTCACGCGCCTCATCCGTGAGCAGCCGGCGGGCTACTTCGAAGCATGGGAGCCGGTGCTGTTGGAAGCGCTGGCGGAGGCGATCAAAACGCTGAGCGAGCGTTTTGGCTCCGCGCCTGAAGCTTGGGCTTGGGGGAAGATCCGTCAGGTGACTTTGCGCCACCGTTTTGGCGATAAAAAGCCGCTGAACCAGGTCTTCAACCTGGGCCCGCTGCCCGGCTACGGCGACAGCACGACCGTCAATCAAGCCGGCTTCGAATACTGGGAGCCCCTTCGCCCCGCGAACGTCACCGCGCACCTGCGCTCGAGCATCGACATCGGTAACTGGGGCGCCTCGCGCTTCGTGCTGCTCGGCGGTCAATCGGGAAACCCGCTCTCGCCCCACTACGGCGATCTCGTGCCGCTCTACCAACGGGGCGAAGGCGTGCCCGTGCACTGGGAAGACTCCGAGGTCGACCGCCACACGGTAGCGACCATCACCCTCTCGCCCGGTATGGACCAACGCCCCGTCGAAGCCGAAATCTTGTAAGTGTGCGGCGGAGCGGAGGCTTCGCGTCACGGCAAGAGAGCACGGAGCCGGTGGCGGTAAATGGAGCGGGGGAAGCGCTGGTCGAAGGTCGCCAGCTCACGTTCCGCTTCGGCACGGCGGCCGAGCCGTGCCAGGGCTTCGATGCGCAGGGCTTGGCGTTCTTCGGTGAGGGGGCTGCCCGGGAAGTGCAGCTCGTGGTCGCGCGTGAGGGTGAGCGCGCGAGCGGGCTCGCTGGCGACGAGGCGGCGCGCTTGCTGCAGCAGCGCGGCGTCTTGCTCCGCCAACGCTGATGCCGCTACCAACGGCGTCGACGATGCCGACGATGCCGACGCCGACGATGCCGTGAGAGCTGGGGGGGAAGCGGCGCGCGTGGACGCGCTGGCAATGCTCAAAGGGCCAGATTTCAACGGCGGTACGGCGAGTGGTGGGACGCGCCCCGCTGAAGCGGAGGCAGGCGGCGCGGCCTGGGTAGCGCTGGCAAGCGCAGAGGCAGGCGGCGCGGCCCGGGTAGCGCTGGCAAGCGCAGAAGCCGGAGCGTGAGCTCGGGCCGGAGGCGCGGCGCTCGAGACGCCAGGCGCGGCCGCGCCGAGAAAGAAGCCTGTAGCGAAGCTCGCCCAGGCGACGCCCGCACAAGCGGCGGCGGCCGACGCAATGACGAAGGCGACCAAGCGTCGCCGTTTCGGCGCCACGCGGCGTGGCTCGGAGGAGCCGCGCAGCATGGCCTGCAGCTGCTGCGAGTCTGGCTGCAGATCGCGGGCGTAAAGGAGCACCGAGCGGAGCACCGGATCCACGTCCGAGCTGGGGCTGGACCACCGTTTCGGTTCGGTCATGACTTGGCCTCTTTCACGAATCTGGGAGAGAGCGCGCGCCGGCGCAGCTCCGCTTGGATTTGCTCGCGCGCTGCGTACAGCCTCGAGTAACAGCTGCTGAGCGGCGAGCTCGTTGCCCGCGCCACTTCTTCCATCGAAAGCTCGGCGATCTCGAACAGCACGAACACTTCGCGCTGCGCTTCGTCCAGCCTCGAGAGCGCGCGCAGCAGGCGCTCGTGCGCGCGCTTGACCCACAGCTCCCCTTCTTGCGCGGGTTGCACCACGGCCTCGGGCAGCTCATCCATGGGAATTTCGCTCTCTTCACGGTAACGGCGGCGCTCGCTGCGCGCCACGTTGCGGCAGACGCCGTACAAAAAACTTTGAAAGGCCGAGCGCCCTTGAAAACCGCCGCCCAGTGCCACCAAGAACACCTCTTGGCTGGCGTCTTCCAAGCGACGGTGCGGCACGCCCAGATGGACCAGCACCCGCCACACGAACGGCGCATGCTCCACGATCAGCGCGGCGCGCTCGGCGCTCACAGAAATGCCCCCACGCCCAGCCACGCCCGCCCGGAAAAAAGCGCCGGCTCGAACCAGGTCCGCACCTGCCCCAAGTGCTCGCGGTAGGTGAAGCGGTCGCGCGGAACCGACGCTTGGGCGGTGATACCGCCAGCGGCGAACCAGCTCGCCGCGACGCGAAACGTGCCATCGATGCCCAAGATCGGGCCGTAGAAAGGACGCGTGGGGTTGTCGCGCGAACCGAGCGCCAGCGCCGACATCCAGCGCAGACCGCCGAAGACACCGCCGCAAACTCCGAGCTGAAAACGAGCACCGAACAGCGGCTGGCAGAGCGCCGCGCTCAGTTGGCCGGCCGCGACTTGCACCCCTTCGTCCTGCAAATAGGGGCTCGCCGGCAGCGCCACGACTTGCGGCAGCCAGCCCAACACCGAGAACGCCAGCGACCAACCGCGACGGAGCGGCACCCTTCCCCCCAACTCCGCTCCGCTGGCCAGCGCCGGAAAGACTCCGGCCGACATCGTCAGCGCCCCGAAGACCCGCGGCTCGCTGCCCCAACGCGCGCCGTCTGGCACCGGGTCGTGCGCGGAATCGGCGTGGCCCGCGTTCGGCGCGTTGGCTCGACCTGAAGGCGGCCCCTCCCTCCACCGCGTGCCGTTCGTGGCAACGGTTAACGACGCGGACGACGCGGGCGACGCGGGCGACGCAGCGGGCCAGACGTCGACGTCTTCTTCGCGTCCGCGACGCAGCTCTTCGGTTACGGCCGGCGGCAAGCCGTCTCGACCCGCGTCAGGGTCGACGCTCATGGCGAGCACGAGCAGCAGCGCCGGCGTGAGGGTCGAGCACTTGGCCTCCACCGTGGTGAGCTCGCGCTCACCGAGGACGTCGTCCGTCTTTTCGTCACGCACGGTGACGCGCATGGCAAAGCGCAGCGGGGGCGCGGCTACCTGTGCCACACCTTGGAGCAGCACCGGCGAGCTCGAACGCTCGCCCCGCACGCCCAAAACCTGCTCCAAAAGCCGTTCGAGAGCGGCGCCGGAGACGCAGCTCTCGGCGCCGCCCTCTCGCAGCCAGCGAAGCCGATAGCGCTTCGCTTCCTCCCGCTCTTCCGCCCTAGCCCCAGGGCTGAAGCTCAACAGCACGCCGAGCGCGGCCGCGATCGCACCCCACTTGGACGGCTGCTGCAAGCTTCGCCGCATCCGTTTACTCGGGCACCCTGAAACGCGCCAAGCCGCTACCCACGGCCAAGAAATATTCGCCGTCGGAGCGCCACGGCTCGGCCGCAGCCATCGACTCTTCATCGACCGCGACGGAGAAGCGGCGACAGGTCTCGCCCGCCGCGTCGATCACCGCGACGCCGTTGCCCGCGCTCACGACGGCGCGCCCGCTCTTGCGTTGCACCTCCACGCCCACCGAAGAAGATTCCATCTGGTACGCCCAGCCCGGCTCGCCCTGGCGAGAAAACTGCTGCACCCGTAGTTGACTCCCGTGCTCACCCACCGCACCCGCCACGATCAAGTCACCCTGCGCGGTGCCGCCGAGCGCCGGCACGAAGCCAGGCGTGAATTCGGTCGGCAGCTTCAGCGTCCACACGGGCTTGCCACTGGCGTCGAACGTCGCGATGCCGAGCTGCAAGATGTTAGGCCCGGTGCCGCTCCATCTCGGCGTCAAGCCGGCCAATACCGCGGAGGTGCCGTCGTCGGCCACCGCCAAACCGGAGACGCCGATTGCGTTGCCGCTAGCCGGCACCGCCGTTTGAATCCAATCGGGCTCCCGCTCCGAGATGCGCGAAACCACGCCGTGAAACGCGTTCGCCTGGGCCCTACCGGCGAGCCAAATGCTGCCGCCCGGTCCGCCCTGCAAGAGCGGCTCCGCCACTCCGCGAAAACGAAGCGGAGTATCGAGGAGGTTCAAGTCACCGTCGAAGCTCGAAAGCTCTAGTACCTCGGTGACCTCGCTGTCCGCGTTGGGCGCGTAGCTGGAGTAAAGCCCCAGCGTCACTCGATCGGCTTCGTCGACCGCGACCGCGGCGCGCAAAACGCTGTGCTCGGATTGCTCCCCCACCGGCTGACTGGCGAGACGCGTCCCATCAGCGGCATAGTGAACCAGGTTGATGGTTGCGTAGCCGTAGCGACCGCCGCCCTCGCTCAGCAGAGCCCAGACACTGCCCTCGTCTCCCGCTACCGCGGCTAGAGCAGTAACGCCGGGTTGAATGCCCTCGAAGAGCACCGGATCGGCGAGCGGCCCTTCGACGTCACCGCACGGCTGCGCGGCAATTGCTTCGCCGCCCAGCGACTGCGCCCGCACTCCGCAGTCGGCGCCGTAGCAACGATTCAAGTTCACCGCGTCGCTCTCCGCGCCCGCCGAGACATCGCTGCCGCCGCAACCGGTCGCCACCAGCCCCAACGTCAACGCCCCCGCCAACCTCCCGAGACCTCGACTGTGACCCTTCATCCTCGACCTCCGTTGAAACATGAAAGTGCGTGACGCGGCGCCCCCAGACTTACGAAACTTTCTCGCGCTGCCCATCGCTGCCCAATTCCCCGGGGCTGCGGCCGAGTTGCAGCAAAGGATCTCGAACGCCAACCTTGGGGTTTGGCGGCGCGATCGCGAGTCACATTCGTAAGGAAATTTCGTCAATGATTTCGCGCGAAGCGACGATGCCGATGACGCTCTGACACTCGTAAGCATTCGCGCATGGCTGTCTGGAAAGATTACGAATAGGAGCATCCTCATTTCGCGACTCCGATCCGCGAATTCATTGAGGATTTTTACTTACGTTCGTTATCCCGGGTTGAAGCGAGCGAATCCATCGCGCGCCGAAGTGTCGCACCTTGCCGGTAACGCTTCCGGCCCACAGCGCGGCGACGGCTCGTCAAGAGCGCGGCGGTGCCCAACATAGCCAAGGCTTGAAGCTCGAGCCATTTCGACTGTGGCGCGCCAGGAACGCTGCAAGCTGCGCAGCCACCGGATTGAGCCGCGAGCGACGGGGGTCCGTTGCCTTTGATACCTCGGGCCGAAAGCGCGCGCGCGGCGCCTGCGCTCAGCTGCGCGGTTTCGGTGGGGGCTTTGGCCGGAGCACCTTGATCGATCCAGGCGCCAATGAGCTCGATTTCGTCCGCGCTGAGCGCAGGCTCGCCTTCGGGCGGCATGTGATCGCCATCGTCCGGCGGGAGCACCAAGCGTTGCAGGATCACGCTCGCACGGCGATATTTCGGCACGACGCCGGCGCCGCTGTAACCGCCTTCCAACAGCTGCGCGTGCTGCTCGACGCCCAAGCCGCCAGCGGGCTCTGCCTTGATGTGACACTTGCCACATTTCTCGCGCAAGAGCGGCTGCACGGCGGCCGAGAACAGAGCAACCTCCGCCGGCAAGCTCTGCAATAGGGCGGGCTCGGGTGGCCCCGCATCAGCAGCCGGCGCGCCGGGAGTCGGAGCGGAAGTCGGAGTCGGAGCGGAAGCGGGAGTCGGAGCGGAAGCGGGACCGAGAGCGGAAGTCGGAGTCGGAGTCGGAGCGGAAGCGGGAGTCGGAGCGGAAGCGGGACCGAGAGCGGAGCCGGAGGGCACCGAGGAATCGGGCGCGGGCGCGGGAACGGAAGCGGGCGCGGGAACGGAAGCGGGCGCGGGCTCAGTCGCCGTTGCCGGGCGAGCGCTAGCGCCGGCACCGGCACGGATCCAAGCCGCGAGGGCGGCAACCTCGGCGGAGCTGGGCTGCGGCTCTTTCTTGGGCGGCATGTGCTCTTCGTCGTCGAGGGCGAGCCGCACGCGCGCGAGGATGGAGCTCTTCTCGGGGCTGCCTGGCACGAGCGCGGCGCCCTTCGTGCCGCCTTTGAGGAGCGCAGCCACGGAGTCGACGCGTAGCTTGCCCTTTTGCTTTTGCGCGCCATGGCACTTCTGGCAATGCGCCGCCAAAAACGCGGGGCCCGAAGTGGCGCCGAGCGATGGCGCGGCAACGCTGGCCGGAACGGTAACGGCTGCTTGCGGGCCGCCCGTTGCGGCATTCGGCAAGCCCGCAGGCGCGCTCACGGTGTTGCCTTCCGCCGCCGCAACGGACGCGGGCGAGGCGCTGGGCTTCGTCGCGGCATCGCCAGGCGGCGTCGCGGCATCGCCAGGCGGCGTCGCGGCATCGCCAGGCGGCGTCGCAGCATCGCCAGGCGGCGTCGCGGCATCGCCAGGCGGCGTCACGCCGTCGCCGGGTTTTGCCGAAACTGGCACCTCATCGGACGACGCCGCACCCAATGCGTGCTCGAGCAGGGCGCGGCTCACGCTGGGGGCCAGCGCGTCACGCACTTTGAGCGTGGTCGAAGCGCCGCGCTCGATCCAAAATTCGATCAGCGCGAGCTCTTCGGGCTTGGGGCCTGGCTTGCCCTCCGGAGGCATGTGATCGTCGTCGGTTGCGGGCAGCAGCATGCGCCCGAGCAGCGAGCTCTTCTTGGGCGCGCCCGCCACCAACGCAGCTCCGTTTTCGCCGCCCTTCAGCAGCTCTTCGAGCGAATCGAGCCGCAGCTTGCCCTTCTGCTTTTCGGGACCATGGCACTCGACACAGTGCTGCTTGAAAATGGGCTGCAGCACGTCTCGATAGATGAGCGGATCGGCGGCGGGCACGGCCGGTTTTTCAGGCTCCGCCGACGGCTCTTTCTTCACCTCGGGCGCGCCCAGCAAAGGCTTGAGCGGACCGGGCGCGTACTTGGACAGGTAGCTCTCGCCGCGCGTCATGGTGCCGCCAAAGTGCGCGCCCAACGACAGCAGCCCGAGCGCCGCGCCCACCGCCCCGCGGTAAGCCCAACGCCCTTGCCCACCTCGGGCACGTTGCCGTTCGTACAGCACCCAGCAAGCCGCCATGCCGATGATGGCGCACAATGTGAGCCGCCGGTGCCACCCCAGCGCACCCGCCGGAAAGCCGCCTTCGAGCGCCAGCAGCTGGCCCATCAAGAAGGCGCCGAGCGCCGCGACGGCCGACACCGGCACCAGCAAGCCGAGCGCGGGCTCCACGCGCTCGCGCAGATTTGGAACGAACGTCGCGGCCTCGCCCATGGCGACCAGCAAGAAGAAGCCGATCGGTAGGTGCACCACGAGCGGGTGGAAACGGCCCAAGAACAGCGCCAAATCCGGCCCGCCCGACGCCCGACCCAGCATGACCTCCGCCAGCATCGCCACGACGACCAAAAGCGCGGGCGCGAGCCACTTCATTTCCCCTCCAGGGTATCAGAAAGCGTTTTGATTACCACCAGTTACCACATTCGCGGAGACGACTTACGAACGCACGGTTCAGTTTACGCACAAGAAGGCCGTTCTCTTTGCTCGTGCGCTCCTCTCCACGCCTGCTGCTCATCGACTCGAACGAAGCCGGTCGCACGGTGCTCGCCGAACGGCTGCGGCTGCAGGGCTTTAGCATCATCGAATGCGCGGACGGCGCCGAGGGGGCGGTGTTGGCCCTCGAGGATCCGCCTGCGGCCGTGGTGGCCGATTTGACGATGCCGAGCATCTCGGGCGTGCAGCTGTGCCGCCTCTTGGGCTCGGAGATTGGCACCAGCCTCGTGCCCGTAATTTTGCGCGGCGACGAAGGCCGCAGGAATCACTTCTGGGCCGAGCAAGCGGGCGCGTTTGCCTACGTGCCGAAAGGGCGGATGGGCGAGCTGGTGCGGGCGCTGCGGCGCGCCATCGACCAGCGCAAGCCCGACGACGACTTCTTCGTGGTGTCGTCCACCGAGGGGCTCGACGTGCGCGAGCGCATCGCCACCCACCTCGACGCCGCGCTGTTCGACTCGGTAGTCGCGGCCGAGGTGCGGCGGCTGGGCTCCAGCGAGTCGTTCGATCGCCTCGCCGATTTGCTCTCCCAATTCGTGTCGCAGGTCACGACCTATCGCTGGATCGCGGTGCTACGCCGCGAGCCGCTGCGGCTGGCGGTGCACGTGAATCCGGCGTCGCGCGCGCGGGCGCTGGCCGAGGCCCGCACCGCATTCGGGCTGCCCGAGAACACGCCGGTAGTGCTGATCGAAGACGACGACGCGGCCGGCGACGCCGAAGGCCCCGGGCCGATTCAGGAGCTGGTGCATTTCGGCGAGCAAGTCATCGGTAACTTCGCGCTCGCGCCGCGCGACGCCGAGAACGCCTACGACAACGTGCTCGTCTCGACCATCGCGCGCGAGCTGGGCGGCGCCCTGCGGATGGCGACCTTGGTCGAAGAATCACGCTGGATGGCGACGACGGACTTGCTCACCGGCTTGCTCAATCGCCGCGCGTTCCTCGAGTCGACGGGGCGCGAGGTGGCGCGCACCAAGCGCTACAACGACGCCTTGTCGGTCATTTTGCTCGACGTCGATCACTTCAAGCACATCAACGACCGGCGCGGGCACGCCGCCGGAGACATGGTGCTGGCCGCGGTCGGTAAGCTGCTGAACCGCGCCCTGCGCACGTGCGACATCGTGGCGCGCTGGGGCGGCGAAGAGTTCGTGCTCGTCTTGCCCTCCACGGCCTTGGACGGCGCGGCGCAGGTCGCCGAGCGCGTGCGCGAGCTGCTGGAAAGCTGCGAAATCGAGGACGGTAACGGCGATCGCATCCCGGTCACGGCCAGCTTCGGCGTCGCCAGCTACACCGCCGGCGAAACCCTGGAGCAAGTCGTCGATCGCGCGGACCGAGCCATGTACCTGGCCAAGAGCGGCGGCCGCAACCGCGTGGTGTGCGACGGCCCCCCTCTGGTGCAGCCGGTCTCGGCGGCGGAGTAGACGAGCCGCGATTCGACGGTATAGTCGGCGCCGATGCGAGCGAGCTCGGAGCGTTGGGGCATGCGTGTCGGCTTCTGTTTCGCGCTTTCGTCCGCGGCGTGCGGCGGGCCCGAGCTGGGCGACATCGTCGGCAACGAGGTGAACCTGACCATGACGGCGGTGGCCAGCGCGCCCGAGGTCGCGGCAATTGGAGAGTCGCAAGGAGGGCTGGGCGTGTCGCGCGCCTACGTGAGCACGAGCTCGCTGAGCCTCATGCCCTGCGCAGAGAACGCGAGCAGCTTGACGCTCGGCGCGCGCGGCTACGATCTGCTGCAAGAGCCCTCCCCCAACGAGCGCGTGACGACCGCGTCGTGGCAGCTGTGCGGGCTCCGGCTCGACGTCGATCCCGTCTCGGAGAGCGCCGTGGACGGTGTCCCGAAAGGCAGCTCACTGTACGTCGAGGGGCAGGACGCGGCGGGCGCCACCTTCACGCTGGCCAGCGAGCGATCTTGGGCGCTGCTCTTCACGCCCGACGAGGCCGCCAGCTTCGGAGAGCAGCCGCTGCTGCTCGGCTTCGACGTCTCGCTCTGGCTCGCCGGGCTGCCCCTGCCCGCCAAGCAAGCCGAGATGTCCGGCAAGCCGTTCGCAGACCAACTGCAAGAGTCGGCCGCGCTCTACGTCGACAGCAACGGAAACCGGGTCTTGGACGACGACGAGAAAACGCCGGTCGCGCGCGCTCGAGCGGCGCGCTAGGCTGCGCGCAAATGGCGTTACTCGACCAGATCAAGGCCCGCATGTTCGCAGCAATGAAATCGGGCAACGTGACCGAACGAGAGATCCTCAAGGTTGCCATGGGCGAGATCACGACCGAAGCGGCGCGCCCCGGCCGCAAGGGCGACGACGCCGAGACCGAAGGCATCTTGCGCAAGCTCGTCAAATCGAACGAAGAGTCGATCGAAGCGTCGCAAGACGAGGCCCAGAAGGCGCAGCTCCGCGCCGAGATCGAGGTGCTCGGCACCTTCTTGCCCAAGTCGCTGGGCGTGCCCGAAATCGCCGCCGCCCTCGCGCCGGTAGCCGACGCCATCAAGTCGGCCGGCAATGACGGTCAGGCCACCGGCGTCGCGATGAAGCACCTGAAAACCTTGGGCGCGGTCGTCAACGGTAAAGACGTTTCAGCCGCCGTCCGCCAGCTGCGCGGCTGATGGGGGGAGGCCCAGCTCCTGTTCTGGTGCGGCCCCCGCCCAGCTGGGCGGGGTGACAGGCCTACCCTAAAACCCCGCGGAGTCGTCGGGGCGCCAACGCGCCGCGTAAAGCCGTTCTCGGCCCGCCTTTCGGCCCCGAAACGGCGAAGAAACCCAGTTGCGCTAGGCTTGCTCGGCGCGCTCGCCCCGCATCGGCCCTCGTGGTAGTCCGCCACTCCGCTGCGTTGCGCGAGCGACGCGCCATCACCACGAGGAACTGCCATAGCCATGTCGAAAATGAAGCTCAAGCCGGGTGTAGTCACGGGTACCGCTCTTCAGGACCTGTTCGGTTACTTGAAGAGTGTGAAGGCGGCCCTGCCGGCCGTAAACGTGATCGGCTCACACACGGTCGTGGCCGCCCTGCAAGCTGCGCGTGAAGCCAAGAGCCCGATCATCATCCAGTTTTCGAACAGCGGCGGCGCGTTCTTCGGCGGCAAGTTCCTCGACAACAAGGGCGAAAAGGGCAGCATCGCGGGCTCGCTGGCGGGCGCCGCGTTCGTGCGCAGCATCGCCGAGGCCTACGGCGTGCCGGTCGTGCTCCACACCGATCACGCCGCCAAGAAGCTCTTGCCCTGGATCGACGGCCTGCTCGACGCCGGCGAGAAGTTCTACGCCGCCAACAAAGAGCCGCTGTTCAGCTCGCACATGCTCGACCTGTCGGAAGAGCCGCTGCACGAAAACCTCGAGATTTGCCGCAGCTACCTGACGCGCATGAACAAGCTGAACATGACGCTCGAAATCGAGCTGGGCGTCACCGGTGGTGAAGAAGACGGCGTCGACAACAGCGACGTCGACAGCTCCAAGCTGTACACGCAGCCCGCCGACGTGCTGGCCGCCTACGACGCGCTGAACAGCGCGGGCAAGTTCACGGTCGCGGCGTCGTTCGGCAACACGCACGGCGTGTACAAGCCGGGCAACGTCAAGCTCCGCCCGGAAATCCTCAAAAATTCGCAGGTTCACATCCAGAAAGAGCGCAAGACGTCGTCGTCCCAGCCGCTCGATTTCGTGTTCCACGGCGGCTCGGGCTCGACGCCCGAAGAGATCAAAGAAGCCGTCTCTTACGGCGTGGTGAAGATGAACATCGACACCGACACGCAGTGGGCGTTCACCCAGCCGGTCAAGAAGTACATGGACGAGAAGTCGGCGTACTTGCAGGGCCAGCTCGGCAACCCCGAAGGTCCGGACAAGCCCAACAAGAAGCAGATCGATCCGCGCGCTTGGGTACACCTGGGCGAAAAAGGCATGGCCGCCCGCCTGGTCGAAGCCTTCAAGGATTTGAACGCCTTCGATCAGTTCGACTTCAGCTGACCTAGCCGGCGCCGAGCTAGCTCGGCTGCGCGAAGAAGGCCCAACGCCCGCTCCCCACCGAGCGGGCGTTGACGTTTTTGTGACGAGCGCCCCTTCGCTCGACACCCGACCCACTCTCGCCGCCCGAGCCCCCCTCCCTCGCTCGCTCGCTCGCTCGCTCGCTCGCTCGAAGAGTGAGCTCGATACCGCTCGAGATTCATCACATCCTCCTCTGAGCTCTCCAACGTGAAGAGGCCTTCCGGTTCTAAAAAGTCAGTTCGGTAGCGAGCTGACTTTTCCAACGTGAAGAGGCCTTCCGGTTCTGAAAAAGTGAAGAGGCCTTCCGGTTCTGAAAAGTCAGTTCGGTAGCGAACTGACTTTTCCAACGTGAAGAGGCCTTCCGGTTCCGAAAAGTCAGTTCGGTAGCGAACTGACTTTTCCGACGTGAAGAGGCCTTCCGGTTCTAAAAAGTCAGTTCGGTAGCGAGCTGACTTTTCCGACGTGAAGAGCCCTTCCGGTTCTGAAAAGTCAGCTCGGTGGCGCGGTCGGGGGCGCTACGCGGAGCGGGCGGCGCCCTGCTAGGGTGCGGGCGGAGCTACCATGTTCGATCGGAATTTGGCCCATGCGGTTCGGGAGCGGCTGTTCGGCGGTGAGGGCGCCGTGCGGGTTTGGGCGTTGACGGCCAATCCTGCGCCACCGTTCACGGCGGTGCTGGCCTGCGAGCTGGACGCTACCGGCAGCGTGGGCGCGCACGTTCAGGAGCAGTATCCGGAGATCGTCGTCGCGATTTCGGGTCACGGCAGCGTGCAGGTGGACGGTGCCCCGCGGCCCTTCCTTGCCGGCGGCGTCGTCGAGCTGCCGCTCGGGAGCACACTGGCGATCGTCAACGGGTCGGCGACGGAACCGCTACGTTACCTGATCATCAAGGCCCAAGCAGCGCGCTGAGCGGGCTTCGGTCAGCGCTTCTTGGCCAGTTTGCTGACCGGCTTCTGGCGGAAGCAGGCGTCGATGTGGTCGTTCACCATGCCGACCGCTTGCATGTGCGCGTACATGATGGTCGAGCCCACGAAGTTGAAGCCGCGCTTTTTCAGGTCTTTGCTGAACGCGTCCGAGATCGGCGTGCGCGCCGGAATCTGCTTCATGGAAGCGTAACGGTTCTGTAGCGGCTTGCCGTCGACGAACTGCCACTGGTAGTCGCTGAAGCTGCCGCGCTCGTCTTGGAGCTTCAGAAACGCCTTCGCGTTCTTGACGGCGGACTCGATTTTCAAGCGATTTCTCACGATTCCCGCGTCTTGCATCAAGGCTTCGACCTTCTTTTGGTCGAAGCGCGCCACCTTCTCGGGGTCGAAGTTGGCGAAAGCTTTGCGGTAGGCGTCGCGCTTACGCAAAATGGTGATCCACGAAAGGCCGGCCTGCGCGCCCTCGAGCACCAAGAACTCGAACAGGCGCTGGTCGTCGTACACCGGCACGCCCCATTCGGTGTCGTGGTAGCTCACGTAGGTGGCGTCGCCCGCCCAACCGCAGCGCACCTTCGTCACTTTGCTCGAAGCCTTCTTCGTCGCCATGCGCCGGCAAAGGTAGCGCAGCGCCTGTGAGCGACGGTCAACAATCGCTCTGCGATGCTCCGCTTCGCGGCGCGCGCAGCAGTAGCCGAGCGTCAGCTCATGTCGTGGGTGCGGCGGGCAGCGCGGCGGGGCTGGGCTCCCTCGGCGCTTTCCGGTTGGCTTCCGCCTGCCAGCGCGGCTGGCCGTCGTGCTGCAAAGAGAGCTCGACCTGCGTCACGGTCCCGGCCGCGGTGGTGATACTGACGGATTCACTGAACCAGGTTGCGGAGGTAGCGTCGTCGAGCCGACTGCAGGCGGCCGGGTACGCGTCGGCCCAAACCCGAAGCGCGCTGGCGCAGACGTTGCCGAGCGAGAACGACGCGGCGTGGTTGGCGTCGATATCGAAGCTGCGAACGTCCCGCTCGCGCCCATCGATGGTAATCCGCAGGCATGAGCCTAGGCTCGGAGCGACGTTGAGCTTCACCTCGAGCGCGCTGCTCGGGCCTGCGCGGTGGGGCGCCACGCCGTGGCAACCGGTAACGATCAGGAGGGCAATACTGGCCGCCACGCGTGCCCGAGCCAGGCAGAGCACCAGACGCGCGCCGAGAGAGGTCTTCATGGGCTGCCCCTACTCTCCCGCCCGCCAGTGACGATTGTGTCACCCGCCAGTGACGTGTCTGGCGACTTGCGCGTCGCGCGGAGCGCGCTGGAGCGCGCGAAACAGCTCCGCCGCCCCGAGCGCGCAGCGGCCTTCAGCGGCGGCGCCCGGAGAGACAGCCCTGCAGCGGGTCACCGTTGTCCGGACAGTTGCCCGCGACGCTGGCTGCGCCGCCTGGCCGCCCGGGCTTGCCGCCGTGGTGCGTGGGCGGGGGCGGCGCCTTCGCGACGGGGGCGGGCGGCGCGGGCACCGGTTGGGTCAGCTGCGCTTCCAGCCGCTGAATGCGCTCGCTCAACGTCTGAGTTCGGGCGCGCTCAGCCGACAGCGCGCGCTCGGTCGTCTTGGCCCGCTCGGCGTTGACGCGGATGGTGGCCTGCAGCTGCTGCTGCTCGCGCGCGTGGGCGGGGCGCACGTAGCCAAAGTAGCCGACGAACGCGGCGATGAGCGACAGCGCGCAGGCCGCGGAGCTGAGCCAGGTGAACGCGCGGTAACGCGCGCTCAGCTGCGCTTCACGGAGCCGCGACAGCTCGAGCTCGTGTTTGCGCGCTTGCTCCACTTCCACCAACCGCAGCTTGCCTTCGGTTTCGATGCGCGCCCGCTCGATGGCCGCGCGCTTCATGGCTTCGGTGCGCTCTTGCTCGAGCCGTTCGCGCTCTTGCTCGAGCGCCACACGACGCGCGCGCGCCTCGCGCTCTTGCTCCGCGGCCAAGCGCCGCCGCGACGCCTGCTCGGCCACGCGAGCCATCTCTTCTTCGCGCCGCCGCTGCGCCTCCCGCGCTTCGCGTTGCACGCGCTCGCGCTCTGTCTCGAGTAACCCCTCCAGCGAAAACAACAATGAGCTCTCGCGTAGCTCGTCCATAGCCCTCTGACCCAAGAGGCCAAAGGGCCTTGGGTCGTCACAAGCCCAGGGCGAGCACGATCAGGTGATCCATCGGACCCCAGACGTAACGAAACAGCTGCGAAGCCGCGACCCAACCCAAAAGCTCGTGGCCCGGGATTTCGCGCAGGCGGTCGTATAAAGAGCCGAGGCGGCGCGGCGAAAGCCCTTCGGCCACGCCCGAGCCGTCGAGCGGCGGCAGCGGAATCAGGTTGAAGAGACCGAGCAACAAATTCAGCTCGAACAGCGTGGAGAGCAAGAACGCCAGCGCCGCGAGCGGCGAATTCTGCGGCACGCCCTCGTTCAAGAAGACGAACCCGGACCTGACGCCCGTGCCGCTCAAGTGATAGACGCCCGCCCCGAGCATCACTCGCAAAATCACGATCGAGACCAGCGCGATGGTGAAGTTGGCGGCGGGGCCCGCCAGCGACATGGCGGCGCGGCGCAGCGGATGCCGCTGCCCCCAATGTGGATCGTACGGCACCGAGGCCCACCCAATGGGCCACCCCATGCTGTAAAGGCCAATCAGGGGTGCCAGCACCATGCCCAAGGGCGAGCGCACGATGTGCGGCAGTGGGTCGAGGGTGACGTGCCCGTGCGAGTAAGCGGTGTCGTCCCCACCCCGCTGAGCCGCGAACGCGTGCGCCGCCTCATGACACGTCGTGCTGAACACGAACATGAGGTACATCGCGATGTAGGAGGGGATTCCATCCATTTCGCGCACCATAGCGTGTTAATCTGCGACCCCATGCTGGGCATGCATCGCCGCCGTTCTTGGTTGGGTCTGGCTCTGGGAGCCCCGTTGGCGGTCGGCCTGGCGCTGGTCGGCGCGACCGGCTGTGGGGGCGCCCCCACGCGCCTGGTCACCGTCAAAGCGGGCACCGGGCAAGGCCCCATCCTCCTCGAGGTGAAGAACCTCGGCGACGCGGCCATCAACAACCTGTACCTGGCCAAGACCGAGTCGGTCCCCGAGCAGCTCGATAACGAGTCACCAGAATCCGAAAACCTGTGGGGAGCCGACCAGCTGACCGGTGCCATTGGCACGGGCCAGCGGGCACCCGTCGCGGTGCCGGGCCCCGGCCGTTGGGACGCTCGGGCCGTGGACCGCAATGGGCGCTACCAACACGTAGCGGGCTTGAAATTGGAAGCAGGCGGCCGTTACATCCTCGAGCTGAACGACAGCGGCTGGCGCATGCGTTAACACTCGGGCCCGTCGAGGGGCCCGTCCGCGCGGGATTTGCTGCAGTTACGAGTGGGGGCTGAAGGCCGCTTCTAAGCGAGTAGAATTCAGCTCTATTTTCGCGTCCATTGTGCATCTTTTTGCATAATGCATGCATTATGCACATGATATGCGGTAGCGAAACCGCGAAAATCCATGGGCTGGCTCCGCGATCTCATGCAGCAAGCACCCACTCCCATCGGGAGCCTGGGCGACCTGTCGCGTTCTGCTCTGCGCTCGGGTGACTGGCCCAGCGACACCAAGATGCAGCCGCGCTCGTTGGCGGCCCTCTTCAGCAAGCTCGACCGAGACCAAGAGCTCGACTGGCTGGGCGATCGCCCGGGGGCGCAGGTCGCCATCGCCAAAGCGCTCGGCGCCTCGCTCGACGACATCCAAGCCCGGGTTCGGCGTCGGCAGGAAGGGCCGACCGGCCAGCTGCTCCGCCTTCGCTCTCTACCGGCCGCCCGCGCCCTGTCGCTCCTCGAAGAGCCCCTCTTTCCTGGCATCCCGGCCGAGGTGCTGGAGCCGGCCAGCTTTGCTCACCTGTACTGGCTCGCGCCCAGCGGCGCCGGCCGCACCCTGGTGGGGCGCTGGCTCGAGGCGCGCGGCCTGGCCCGCTTCGTGCGCGCCGCCACCTGGAGCCAAGCTCGGGCCAAGCTACCCGCCCGCGGCGCGGTGTTCGTCGAGCTGGAGGCTCCCAACGACGAGCCCATCTCGCTCGTGCCCGACGAGCTTCGGCTGTGCATCGCCGCAGCGCAGGCGCCACGCGGCGCGCAAACGTTCCGGCTCGTTCGCACTCCCGAGCCAGAGACGTACCTGCCAGCGCTGGTAGCGTGGGTGGCAGAGCGCTCGCCGCAAGACGGCCGCTTCGAGCCCGAGCGCGTGCTGACGTGGCTTTCGGGGGAGCCGCTCGAGCGCGGCGTGATCGACGGGCCTGGCGCCGCGCTGGGCCTATGCGGGCTCGCCGACGAGCTGGGGACGCGCGCGCTCACCGAAGACCTGGACCAAGCCGTGCGGCGCTACGCCCAAGCGCGCTTCACCGCCTCGCTGGATCCAGAGGCGTCTCACACGCCATTCTTTCGCAAGAACGGTTACGGCGCGTTGGTCGCGCTGGTGCGCCGCCTGTTGGCAGAAGATTCGCAACCGTGGGACGCGCCCCGCCCCCGCGAGCGCTGGCTGCAGCTCGTGCCCGAAGAGCTGCAGCGCGAAGCCGACCTGGATTGGTTGAAAATGACCCTCGGCTCCGGCCCCGGCGCGCTGCGGAGCGCGGACTTGGAGCGCGCCGCGCGCAAGACGCCGCCCGGCGCTTTTCGAGTCATTCGCTCTTTCGAGCAAGCGGGGCTCCTGGAAGCAACGGCGGACGACGCGCTCAAGCTCGCTCCGCGCTTCGTCGCTCGCTCGCTCTTGACCGAAGCGGTCGCGGCCTTGGCCGCCGCTTCGCCGAACGAGTGGGGCGCGGCGCTGCTGGAAGGCTCGGCCCGGCGCGAGGTCGAGGACTACGTGGTGGAACGAGCGCGCGCCACGAACGGCGCGAGCCTCGAGCCGCTGCTGGAGACCGCGGATCCGGACAGCGTGTCGTACGTCGGCGCGCTCGAGCTGGGGTTCGTGGCCGCGGGGCTAGCGCTCTTGGAAGGCGCCGAGCTGCCGCGCGACCTGCGCGAAGGCTTGTTCGAAGACCAGCTGGAGCTGATGCTGGAGCTGCACGGCGAGCTGCCGCTGCCGCGCGTGCTGCGGGGCAGTGAGCAAGAGCGCACGGAGCGGCACGCGCTGTGGCTGCTGGCCGCGCTCAGCTTGTCGGAAGATTTGCCGAGCCACGTGCGCCGTCACGCGCTCTTGCGCCCTTGGAACGCCGCCGACGTCGACGAGCGGCTCGGTCAGCTGCTGGACCGCGTGGCGCTCGGTCTCGAGTCGCCGCGGCTGAGCCAGGCGGCGGCGCTCGCGGTGTTCGCGCTGATCGGCCGGCTGCGCACGAGCGTGGGCGCGTTGGTCGGCGTCGATACGCCGCACGCGCTGGAGCAGCCGTCCGTGCTCGTGGAAGAGGTGATGCACGGAGTGTTGACCTGGCCCACCGCGCAAGGGCTGGGAGCTGGCCGCCCGGGCCTGCTGGTAGCGGCCACGCGCGCTGCGGCCATCACGCTCGACGTGCCCTGGGCCGAGGTAGCGCGCGCGGTGTGGCTGGCCTGGGACGCCGCGGAGAGGCCGGCGGAGGGCGCCGATTTCCTGCTACCCGAGAGCGATCCCGAAGGTTTGTTTTGGGCGCACATTCCGCGAGAGTTGCTGCGGCCCCTGCTGGCCGACGCGCGCGAGAAGCCCATGCCGTTCGACAAGCTGCGCGAAGAGCCGTGGGCGGCCATCGAAGAGGCGGTGCTGGCGGACCAGCTACCGCTGACGGCCGAGCTAGTCCGCCACGCGCCCGAAGCGCTGCTCGACAGCTGGCTGGGCCGGCGCGGGCTCGAGCCGTTCCACGGCCCCGCGCTCAGCATGCTGTTCGAGCGGCTACCAAAGCGCCTGCTCGGGGTGCTGTCGCTGCACTTCGAGAAGCCGAGCCCGAGCGATGTCGCTCAGATCTTGGAGCTGCTCGACGCGCTCCCCGCGAGCCTGCTCGAAGACGCCATCGGCGTCGCCGAAGGTAAGCCGCTCGTGCGCCTGCCCGGCCCCACGCTGGACGGCGCCCGCAAGCTGCTTCACCGAGCGGTGAGCGCGGGCGGCGCGCTCGGGCGCCGCGCGTATCCGCTCCTGGCCGATCTGGAACGGCGGCTGTCTACGGCGCGGCGGGGCTGAAGCGCCAGCCGCTGCTCGGCAGCCGCTCAGCAGCCGTTACCAGCCGCCCTTGTCTTTGTCGTCGTCGGGCTTCTCGGGCGCGGCGGGCGTGGGTGCGGCCGGCCGCTTCGTGTCGGCGGCTCTGCCTTCGTCATCGGGCTCGGCGCGTTCGGGCTCGGCGGTGGTCTTGTCCGCGGGCGCGCCCTTTTCGGGACACCCCGTGAGGACCGAGCCCAGCGCGGAAAGAGCGAAGAGCGAGAGCACGTTGCGGTACGTGGCGAGGCGCATGGCGGCAGTTTGCCGGCCTTTCGAGGCTCCCGCAATGGTGTACTATCGCGCGGCTTCTGGGTGTTTCCTGGTGGTGGTGGCGCGCGCCGCCCCTCGGCCGAATCGAATTCGGTCCAGCCTCGCTCCGCCAAAGCAGAGGCAAGTGTGTAGGGATTCGAACAGCTATGGTCCGCAAGCGATACCTGATAGTCGGCGACGGGGCGGCGGGCCTCACCGCAGCCGAAGAGATCCGCCGGCGCGATCCAGAAGGGGCCATCGGCTTGTTCTGCGACGATCCGAACCCCGGCTACTACAGGGCCGCGCTGACCAATTTTCTGCTCGGCGAGCTGCGCGAAGATCAACTTTGGGCCGTCGCTCCCAACTTCTACGAGGCGCAGCGGATCGAGCGCATGTTCACGCGCGTGCTGCGGGTCGACCCGCTGAAGCGTGACCTTTGGTGCAGCGGAAACCCCGCCCCCATGCGCTACGACGCGCTCTTGGTAGCGTCCGGCGCGCGCGCGCGCCCACCCGCGTTTCCAGGCGGCCATCTACCCGGGGTGCTGACCCTGCGCACCATTCAAGACGCGCGCCGCGTCGTCGATACGCTGCGCGGCAACGTACGGCGCGCGGTCGTGCTGGGCGGAGGCGCGCTCGGGCTGGAATGGACGCACGCGCTGCTCGAGCGCGGCGTGCACGTCACGTTGGTCGAGCGAGGGCCTCGATTCATGGCGCGCGCGCTCGACGCGGTCGCCTCGGATTTGCTCGCCGCGCGCCTGCGCAAGGCCGGCGTGGACATCGTGCTGGGCGAAGAGATCGCGCTCGGCGAGCCGTCACCCAGCGGCGCCGTCGGCTCCATCGTCACCAACACGGGAAGGCGCATTCCTTGCGACCTGGTCGGGACCGCGCTCGGCATCGTGCCCAACAGCGAGCTGCTCGACCAGAGCGGCGTCGAGCGCGCACCGAACGGCGCCATCAAGGTCGGCGCCAACCTGGAGAGCTCGGTGGCCGGGCTGTGGGCGGCGGGCGACGTGGCCAGCGTGGACGGCCAACAGCTGGGTCTGTGGGAGCCGGCGCGCCATCAGGGGCGCGTGGCCGCGGTCAACATGTGCGGCGGGCGCGAGCAGTATCGGCCCGGCGTGCACTACTTTGCTACGCGCCTGTTCGATTTGGACTTCGCGCGCCTGGGCGAGATCGACGACGCCCCCGGTCGCACCGCCTTGGTCGATTTTCCGCGTGGCACCGGGCACATTGCCTACCGAAAGCTGGTGCTCGAAGGCGGGCGGGTGCGGGGCGCCCTGCTGATCGGTGAGAAACAGGCCAAGGTCCGCACCATCGGACGCGGGCTGAAGAAGCTGATCGACGCGGGCGCCGACGTGAGCGCGGTCGCCGAGCGGCTGCTCGATGCCAGCTTCGACGTGGCCGGTTTCTTGGGCACGCAGAAGCTGCTGGCCAAGCCCGAGGTGCAACGCGGCAGCACGCGGGCCGTACCGGCCGCTCAGCTGCGCGGCACGCAGATGGTCAGCATGAGCGTGGCGCTGGCTGGCCTGGGGCAGCGCGCGGGCACGGCGCTCTTGGATAGCGGCATCATGCAAGCCATCGGCGCGGCCAGCCCTGGCACCATGGCGCTGCCCAGCTCACGCGGACCCGCGGTCGGCATGGCTACGGCGGCCCTGCCGAGCCGCACCTCGGCGTTGCCGAGCAGCACGTCGCAGCTGCCGGCGCGCACCTCGCTGCTGCCAGCCTCGCAACCACGACGAACCAAGATGCTCTCGATCGGGCTGCACGCCGAAGCGCCGCCCGAGCCGCTGGTCAGCGACCAGCCGATTGAAGCGCGCTTCGAGGTGCAAGGTCACGTGCTGCCCATCACGGGCAAGGTCTGCAGCATCGGCAGCGCGCCCGACTCCGCCATCCGCTTGCCCGATCCGGCCGTCGCTTTCGTGCACGCGCAGGTCGCCCACTACAAAAATGCCCTGTATTTGCGCGACGCCGGCAGCCAGACCGGAACTTGGGTCAACGGCGTCCCGCTCGCCGGCGCCCACGCCCTGCGCGATGGCGATCGCGTGCAGTGCGGGCGGACCGAGCTCACGTTTCGCTCCAGCGTGCTCGGGCGGCTCACGGCCGTGGCCGAGCCGCTGATCGCGCTGCCACGGCTCGAGCTGCGCTCGGGCCCGAGCCTGGGCCTCTCTTATCTGCTCTCGGCCGAGAGCTGCAGCATCGGCAGCGGCGCTGGCGCCGAGCTGCAAGTGTTCGAGCCCAGCGTGGCTAGCCTTCATGCGCGCGTGCGCTTGGCGCAGGGCCTCCACTACTTGTCCGATCTGGGTAGCCCCAGCGGCAGCTACCTGCGCGGCGGGCGCTTGCCGCCAGGCCAAGAGGTCGTCCTCGGCGACGGCGAAGTGTTTCAGGTTGGCGCGGTGGCGATCGCCTACACGCGCGCCCCCACGGCCGATCGACTGGCGGCCTTCCGCCCGACGGCGCGGCTGAGCGTGACCTCCGGCGCCGGCGCGGGGCAGTCGGCCGCGTTCGCCGAGCGGCTGCGCGTTGGCAGCGCGCCCGATACCGACCTGCGCTTGCCCAACGCGGCTCCCTACGAGGTGGAGCTGGTGCTCCACCAAGGCAGCTGTTTTGCCCGCGATCTTTCCGGCGGGCGCACGTTCAAGAGCGGCGCTCCGCTCGGCACCGAGTGGGCCGTCATCAGGGGGGGCGAGCTCTTGCTCGTCTCTTCCGGCGCGCTGCTCCGCTTCGAGGAACCGTGAGCACGGCCGCCGATCAGCAGCTGAAAGACGCGGTCGAGAGCGAGGTCTTGGCCTGCATCGGCTGCAACGACTGCCTGCTGGCATGCCCGATCGTCGAATCTCGCTACGTTACCATCGCCGACCTGAACGGGGCCGTGCATTTGCCGACCATCACCGACGCCAACGTAGGCCGGTTCGTGATGGCGTGCACGCAATGCCGCCAGTGCGTACCGGCTTGCCCCGCCGACTTGAACCGCGCCGACATGGTGCTGTTGAACAAGCTCAAGCTGGAAGACAGCGTGCCCGATCACGAGCTGATGCTGCAGGCTCGCACGGTCGTGTTCGCGTCGGGCATGACGCTGGACGGCCTGTCGCAGAAGCTCGGTGAGCTGCAGCTGTTTCGCGGCGCCAGCCCGGTGGCGCTGCGGCGCCTGGTCTTGAAATCGACGCTGCGCATGCTGGTACCGGGGGAAGAGCTGTGCAAAGAGGGCGAATTTCACGAACGTTTGTGCGTGGTGCTCTCCGGCACGCTAGAGCAGCAGAGCGCGGGGCAAAACGGCGTGGCCATCCACGTCCTCAAGCTCTCGCAGGGCAGCTTCTTCGGCGAGATGGGCGTGCTCAGCGACTCGGCCGAGCCCTTCACGGTCCTGGCCCAAGAGCTATCCATCGTGCTCGAGGTGCCGAAGATTGCCGTCCTGCAGCTGATGGAGCAAGCGCCCGACGTACGAGCGTCGCTCGACGCGCTGTACGAGAAGCGCGCGCTGTGGAGCTATTCGCGTAACCCCGGAGGGTTGGGCGCGTTGCCGGAGGCGGCCGTAGCCGAGCTGCTGGCTTACTCGCGGCTCGAGCTGTTGCCCACCGGGAGCCTGCTGTTCAACGAGCACGACGCGCCGCGTGACCTATTCTTGGTGCGCAGCGGCTTCTTACGGGCCAGTCAGCGCGAAGAGCCGCAACCCGGCTACCCGGGCCGCGAGCGCGTGCTCACCTACTTCCGCGAGGGCAACGTGTTCGGCGTGCTGGCTCTGCTCGGTCGCGAGCCGCGCGTCGGCTACACGGTGCAGGCCGCCAGCCGCTCGGAGGTGATTCGGGTGCCGGGCGCCGCGCTTTCGGCGCTGCTCGCGCGCTACCCGCAAGCCGGCGCCGCCCTGCACCAGGCCGGCTTCGAAGCAGAGGCCTTGGCGCGGGCCGAAAACGTGGGCGTTCGTCCGCCTCACGGCGCCGTCGTGCCATCGGGCCGGCCTTCGGGGCCGCCCGGTCGCCCGCGCGTCAACCCCGACCTGGCCGGCACGCGGCGCGCGCTGGAAGCCGAGGTGCTGGTCGAAGCCGGTTTGGCCAAGGGCCGCGAGATCTTGGTCGTCGACCAAGAGCGCTGCACCGCTTGCAGCAACTGCATCGACGCCTGCGAGCGCCGGCACGGCAACAGCCGGCTGCAGCTGCGCGGCATTCAGGTGGACACGTACATGTTCCCCACCGCGTGCCGCCACTGCGACGACCCTACCTGCCTGATGTGCAGCGTCGACGGCATCGTGCGCCTGCCCAGCGGCGAAATCAAAATCGTGCCCGAGAACTGCATCGGCTGCGGCGCCTGCGCGCAGCGCTGCCCTTACGGCAACATCAGCATGCACGCGGTCGAGAAGCCGAAGCCCAGCGTCTTGGTCAGCTTGCTGGATTTTCTCGCCACCGGCAGCCTGCGCGAGCGCGCCCTGGAAGCGGTCGATCCCAAAGCGGCGCGCGTGGCCGTCAAGTGTGACTTGTGCGCCGAATATTCGGACTACGCGTGCGTGACGGCCTGCCCCGTCGGCGCCGCTTTCCGCATCGATCCGGGTGAGGCGCTCGCCAACGCGGCGCCCCGCAACTCGCTGAGGCCGCCCGCTTGAGTCGCCCACTGTCGAAGCGCCGCCGCCTGCTCGAGCACCAATGGCCGTGGCTCGTCACGTCGCTCTTGGCCGGCGTCTCGTCCAGCGCCTTGGTGCTGGCCATCGACGGCGGTTGGCTCAGCGATTACGCGTATTTTCCGGCCATCGTGCGCGGCTACACGCTGAGCGGGCTGTTCTTCGGCCTGGCGAGCGTGGCGCTGTTCGTGCTCGCGTTCATGTATGCGCTGCGCAAGCGCAGCCTGCAAGAGAAGATGCCGATCGGCACCATGGCCGGCTGGCTGTGGGGGCACGTCTATCTCGGCTCACTGTGCGTGCTGATGGCCTTCTTGCACGCCGGCTACGGCACGGTTGGGCTCGAATTTTCGCTCGGCAAGCTGCTGCTCGTCATCCTCGTCACGCTCGTGGTGAGCGGCCTGGTTTGGCGGGTGATGTACGCGGTCGTGCCGGGCAAGGCCGCGGCCGAGGTCGGGCACTACTCGCAAGCCGCCAGCCAAACGCGCGCCGCCACCGCGCAAGTCGAGATCGACAAGCTTACGGCCGGGCGCTCACCGGCGCTGCGGCAGCTGGTCGAGTGGCTGCTGCGAGTTACAGCGAGCGATCCCGAGGTGGCGCAGGCCTCGCGCAACGTACCCGCCGAAGAGCAAGGGCTCGTGCCGGAGCTGGTACGCCTGACCCGGGTCCGCCACCAAATGCTGGTGCGCGAGCGGCGCCAGGGGCGCTACCGCCGGACGCTGCAGGGCCTGCGCGTGCTGCACGTGCCGCTCAGCCTGCTGTGTCTGCTGCTCTTGCCGCTGCACGTGCTCTTCTCCTTGGATATTCCGGCAAAAATGGCCCCTTCGGACGGGGTGATGGGCAGCACGTTGGGCGGCTTCCACCCGTCGGGCGCTTGCATCAGCTGCCACCAGCGCGTGGTCGAAGAGTGGCGTTCGTCCATGCACGCGCACGCCTTGACCGGGCCGGTGATGGTGGCTCAAACCAACCTCGCCCACCGCCAGACCCTGACCAACACCAGCTCGCCAGATCCGCAAAATGTGTGCGTCAACTGCCACGGCCCCATCGCCACCGCGCTGGCCAAGTCGCCCCTCTTGCCCTTCCAGGCCGAGGGCGCGCTGGCCGATCCGGATCTATTGACCGAAGGCGTCAGCTGCTCGGTCTGTCACCAGTGGCAGGGTGAATCCAAGACGGGCGGCGGCGGGCTCACGGCTTTCCAAGCGGGGCTAGAGCCGGGCCACACTTTCTATGGCCCGTTCGACGATCCGGTCGGCAACAGCTTCCATCAAAGCAAGGCCTCGCCGCTGTTCAAGGACCCTTCTCAGCTGTGCCGCAATTGCCACTCCGTGCAGTACGATCGCAACGGGGACGGTAAGATCGAACGCGGCACCGACCTGGTGCTCCAGACCTTGTTCGACGAGTGGCAAGACTACGCCAAGCGCGGCGGCCCCAGCTGCGTCAGCTGCCACATGCCGCCGGTCACGGGCACGCGCGCCGCCGAAAGTGCCCTGGTTCCCCTGGAACAAGACGGCGAGGCGCCTGCCCGCAGGCTCAGCAGCCACCGCTTCATCGCCGTCGATTACCCGCTGGACGACGCGAAGGTCCGTGACGAAAGCCGAAGCGCGCGCGAGGCGCTCTTGCGAAGCGCCGCCGCGCTCTCGCTCGTGCCCGCGTCGCTCAACGCCACCGGCGCCCGGGTCAGCTTCGACGTCTCACTCCAAAATACCGGTACCGGGCACAACCTGCCCGGTGGCTTCGCGTTCGTGCGGCAGATGTGGCTCGAGGTCACGCTGCTCGACGCGCGCGGGCAACCGGTGGCCGGCTCCGGCCAGCTGCTGCGCCCCACCGACGACCTGTGCGACGCCTCCATTTTGGACGATCCCAACAACCCCATGAGAGAGTTCGTGCTCGGCTGCGCCGCCAGCGACCGCCAGCTCGTCAGCTTTCAGCAAATGCTGATGGACAAGATCGAGCTCTTGCGCGACCCGAACGGGGTCGTGCAGCTCGATCTGCGGAGCGAGCCCAAGCTGCGGCCCGCGCCCGGCTCGAAAGAAGCCATCGTGCAATTTCTGACCAGTGGGCCCGTGCCGCGCGTTCGTCCATCGACCGGCAAACCCACGCCACCCTTGATCGTCGGCGAGCAGCGCGCGTTCCCCTACACGTTCGAGCTGCGAGCGGCGGCGGCGGCCGACAAACTGCGCGTGCGCTTGCTGTTCCGCGCCGTACCTCCTTACTTCTTGCGGGCGCTAGCCAAAACGCAAACCCCCGCCGACGGCCCCAACCTGAACGGTGTCGTCCAAAACCTCGAAATCAACGAAATGGCGCGCTTGGAAGCCCCCCTCCCGCGCTGAAACCAATAGCACCCCGCGCCCTCGCGCGTCCGTGGCGCGCTCTCGCGTTCTCGTCGCGCTCGCGCGCGTCCGTGGCGCGCTCTCGCGTTTTCGTCGCGCTCGCGCGCGTCCGTGACGCGCGTCGATGGAACTAAAACGTGCCAAGCCGAGCGCCGTCGCGGCTCAGTTACTGAGCTCGCGGGGCGCCCGAGCAAGGCACGCGTGGAGTCGAAACTCGAGACCGTCGGCGAGCTTACGCCGCCGACGCGCCGATCAGCGTTTGCGAGTATTTTTCGAGCTTGCGACCGTCGACGTAGAAGGCGCGGATGCCTTCGCTCAGCTTCTCGACTGCCATCTGGTCTTGGTTGTGCTCGAAGCGGTACGTCTTTTCGTCGAGGTGGACGTTGGGAATGTCCTTGGCCTTGGCCGCCTCGACGCTCAGCTTCTTCTGCAGGGTGCCTTCGCGCTTATGCAGCTGGGCCAACAGATCGGGGCTGATGGTGAGTAGGTCGCAGCCGGCCAGCTCGATGATCTGCTCGACCTTGCGGAAGCTCGCCCCCATCACCTGGGTCTTGTAGTCGTACTTCTTGTAGAACTCGTAAATGCGCTTCACGCTCGCGACGCCCGGATCGGCGTCCACCGGCGGCTCGGCGCCCGTCGACTTCTTGAACCAGTCGTAAATGCGGCCGACGAAGGGCGAGATGAGCGTCACCTTCGCTTCGGCGCAAGCCACGGCCTGGGCAAAGCTGAACAGCAGCGTCAGGTTGCAGTGGATGCCTTCTTTTTCGAGCTGCTCGGCGGCCTTGATACCCTCCCAGGTGCTGCCCAGCTTGATCAGAATGCGCTCGCGATCGATACCCGCGTCTTGGTACAGCTTGATCAGCTGACGCGCTTTTTCGATGCTGCCTTGGGTGTCGAACGAGAAGCTCGCGTCGACCTCGGTGGAGACGCGGCCAGGAATGATCTTCAGGATCTCACAGCCGAAGTTGACGGCCAGCTTGTCCATGAAAAGCGCCGTTTGCTCGCTGCCCGCGCTGGCCTTCTTGCTCGCATGGCTGAGCGCTTCGTCCACCAGGCCGCGGTACTCCTTCTGCTGGGCTGCCTTGAACAGTAGCGAAGGGTTGGTGGTGGCATCTTGCGGCTTGTACTGAGCAATGGCCCCGATGTCGCCCGTGTCAGCGACGACGGTGGTGTACTGCTTCAGTGATTCTAGCTCTGACATCGCGTTTCCTCGTGTTGGTTAGGGCTGAATCTTCCCCCCAGGTGGCACGCCGCGCAATCCCAACTTTCGCGGCAATTCTGCTGCGCCGCCCAGGCCTGCCCCCGCCTCTTTTCGCCGAAAGCGCTCCCTTGCCCCGCCTCCGCACGAGCCCGACGCACCACCCCAACCGACGAGCGCACCCCGACCGGCGAGATGATCCCAACCGACGATCCCAACCGCGCGACCGCAGCCCACGAGACCACCCAACCGACGACACGAGCCAACCGACGAAGACGATCCCTCCCAGCGAGACGATTCAACCAGCGAGACGACTCCAGCCGCAAGACGACCCCAGCCGCAAGACGACCCCAACCGACAACACGAGCCCAACCGACGACACGAGCCCAACCGACAACACGAGCCCAACCGACGACACGAGCTCAACCGACGACACGAGCTCAACCGACGACACGAG